>Ga0181579_10000604_pt1 | contig 29464 bp, 27 predicted proteins | sample 071ome_24_FD_132996 | JGI IMG/M metagenome (GOLD analysis project Ga0181579, IMG submission 132996) | Coastal salt marsh microbial communities from the Groves Creek Marsh, Skidaway Island, Georgia - 071402CT metaG (megahit assembly) | ecosystem: Environmental > Aquatic > Marine > Intertidal...
CGTCGTCCCCGGCGTCCGGGCCTAAGGCCCATCCTCCTGCATCGCCTTCGGCGGACCGAGCACTTCCTGAAGTATGATGGCCCGGCGCAGTGCCGAAGCGCTGTCACTCAGCAACTGGCCGCGAACGGCTTTCGCGTCTGCCGAGAGCGTCCTCGCGAGTGGATCGAGTCCATCCTGTTCAGACGGCGCGCGCTCAGAGGGGTCCGTCCCGTATCCTGCGTGGGCCTGGTGGATCCGATGCGAGGGAAGAGGTCGAGCCGGGCCCCGGGTGGAGGGGATGGTCGTGCGGGTGGCTCGTCGAGACGGTGCGTCACGCTGACGCTCTCTCGCCCGAGCGTCACGACGTCGCTGCAGCTCGGTCCAGCGCTCCTGATCCTCGGCCCGATCGCTCCCGCCGCGTTCCTGCCGACGAGCCTCCGCCCTGGCATCCGCCTCCGCCTGCTCCATTCGCTGGCGCTCGACTTCGAGCTTCTCGGCCATGCCCGCGAGCTCTTCCAGCAACCCTCCGGGCAGCATCGTGCGCGACGACGGTTTCTCAGCGCCCATTCCCCGCGGAGCCGGCGGGGGCGTACTGCCGCTCCGTGTCGCAACATCGTCGTACGAAGGCTGGTCGTCGTAGGAAGGGTCGTCGTCGTACGTAGGGAGGTCCGAAGACGAGGTCTCGGCCCACTCGAACTCCCATTCACTCGGCCTTCGATCGCCGGAGGGGACGTCCTCGACGCCCCCCCCACCCTTCTTCGCCTTACGGCTGCGTGCGACCGACTCGATGATCGAAAAGAAGATGATCACCGCGAAGAAGATGAGTTCTTCCATGGGTCAGCAGGCTACTCGCCGAGCGTCTCGTTTGGCGTGTCATCCGGGCCCGCAATGGCCGAACGCATGCTCGTATCCGCTTCGATATTCCGGTACTTCACGAAGTCCATCACCCCGAGGTTACCCGACCGAAACGCATCCGCGAGAGCCAGCGGCACCTGAGCCTCGGCCTTTACGACCTCCGCCCTCATCTGGCCGACGAGCGCCTTCATCTCCTGCTCCTGGGCAACCGCCATGGCGCGCCGCTCCTCGGCGCGCGCCTGAGCCACGCGCTTATCGGCCTCGGCCTGATCCGTCTGAAGCTCCGCACCGATGTTCTTCCCTACGTCCACGTCGGCGATGTCGATCGAGAGAATTTCGAACGCCGTGCCGGAGTCGAGTCCCTTTCCAAGCACCGTTTTCGAGATCGCATCCGGGTTCTCCAGCACCGCCTTGTGGGAGTCGGCCGAACCGATCGTGGAGACGATACCCTCTCCCACGCGCGCCAGAATCGTATCCTCACCCGCACCACCGACGAGACGATTGATGTTCGCCCGGACCGTGACGCGGGCGACGGCGATGAGCTGAATGCCGTCTTTCGCCATGGCGGCGACCTTGGGCGTATTGATGACCTTCGGATTCACCGAAACCTGGACGGCTTCGAAGACGTCACGTCCCGCCAGGTCGATCGCAGCGGCCTGGTTGAAGGGCAGATCGATACTCGCCTTGTCGGCCGAGATGAGCGCGCCGACCACGCGGTCCACACGCCCCCCGGCCAGGTAGTGCGCCTCGAGCGCATTGATGTCGAGCACGAGCCCTGCCTTGGTCGCGTTGATCAGCGGCCGCACCACAGCAGGAGGTGACACCTTGCGCAAGCGCATACCCACGAGTGTCCCGATGCTGACGTTCACCCCCGCAGAGAGCGCTTCCACCCAGAGTCGAACGGGGATCGCCCAGGCGATGATGAAAACCAGAAAGACGGATCCGGCGAGCAGAAGCGCGTTGATTGCTGCGATACCTTCCATGTGTGGAGCCTCGTAAGAGGAAGTTGGTCCTGTGCGCGGCTACGCCTCGGTGGGCGCGCCCTCGTTGAGTTCTTCATGTTGCACGGCGCGGACGACGTGCCGGTACCCCTCGGCGCTGACGACCTTTACCGGGGTACCCTCGGTAATCCATTCCGATTCCGAGACGACGTCGATCCGTTCGTCTCCGAAGAGTGCGGTCCCCGCGGGACGCAGGTCGGTGATCGCCTTCCCGACCATTCCGATGAGATCCACGCGTGATTCGGCCGATTCGTATCCGGTGTCACGATCCGTGCTGTCCGTGAGGAGAATCCCACTTCGGGCCAGCCGAGACGAACCGGGCAGCGTCCGAATCACGACCCACGCCGACACGACGATAAGCAGTACGGTCGTGCTCAGCACCAATCCGGCTCGGGTGAAGTCCGGAGACGTCGGCAAGCCTCCGAGCATGCTCAGATACAGCCCGGCCATGACCCCGATGCCACCGAGGAGACCGAAAATGCCAAATCCGGGAATCAGCAGCACCTCGACGCCGATCAGGGCTAGACCCACGCCGAAGATGATGATGTCCTCAAGTCCAGCGAGGCCGATGATCAGGTGCGAACCGAAAAAGAGGGACAGCGCCAGAATACCCGCCCCTCCGGCCAGCCCGAACGACGGGGTCTTGATCTCCGTAAGGAGCCCCAGGAAACCGAGCGAGAGGAGGAACGGAGCGACCACAGGGTTCGAAAAGAACCGCACGACGCGCTCGGCCCAGTTGGCCTCTGCCGTCGTCACGGTGGCCCCTGCGGCACCGATTTCCTCGATGAGTGCCGAGAGATCCTCGATCTCCTCCGCGTACCCGAGGTCGACGGCTTCTTCGGTCGTCAGGGTCAGCAGTTTCCCCGCCTCCGTGACACCTTCAATTTCGATATCCTCGTCGACCATCGCGGCCGCGACTTCGGGATCGAGGTCGGCATCTTCGGCGAGGGCACGCATCTGACTGCGCATCGCCGAAACGATCTTCTCCGAGGCCTTGGTGCCACTCCCATCCACGGGCGTGGCAGCGCCCATCACCGATCCCGGTCGCATGTAGATACGGTCCGTGGACAGTGCGATGAGGGCGCCGGCCGAGTACGCCCGCCGATTCACAAGGGTGTACACGGGGACCGGGGAATCGGACAGGGCGTCGGAAATGCGTTCGGCGGCATCCACACGACCACCCGGTGTATCCATGTCGAGCACGACGGCGGCGGCACCGGACGCGGCCGCTTCTTCGATGCTACGCTCGATGAACGGAGCCAGTCCAAGCTCGACCACGCCGGTCACAGGGACACGGATGACAATGTCACTCGACTGCGCCAATGCGGGCGCCGGGAGCGCAATCAGTGCCGCGCCCAGAAGCGTGAGCGAGAGAATTCGGCGAATCATTGAATCGACCTCCGGTAGGTCTCCGGCAACGTCAAGGTACGGTGTCTTCTACCCCGCACAACGCAACACGGTACGCCTTCGTCGGAGGCGATCCGCTGTCACATCCGCGCCGCGCTGGGCCACTACACAGTTCTGGTACGTGCGCGTGCCGAAAAACCTTCAATTGGGCCGACATGCCGACGGCTCCCGCCGGTTGACCGTCAGCGCTGACGTGGGGACCTTTCAGGCTCTTCCGGAGCCGGGCCAGACGCCCGATTTCTCCCTGTTTCGAGGCTCCCGGAGACGTACTCAGCATCCATTTCCAGGGGAAAGCCCAGATGTCCGATTCGGTATTGGTGCACTACGAGGTTCGTGGCAAGGTCGCCCTTCTCACCCTCGATGATCCGCCCGCGAACACGTACACGCACGAGATGATGCGCCAGCTCGACGAGGGCATCATCAAGGCGCGCTTCGACGAGAACGTCGAGGTGATCGTGCTCACCGGCGCGGGTGAGAAGTTCTTCTGCGCCGGCGCCAACATCGGCATGCTTTCCGAGGCCGACCCGGAGTGGAAGTACTGCTTCTGCCTGCATGCCAACGAGACCCTCAACCGTCTCGAGCACACGCCGAAGCTCGTGATCGCCGCGCTGAACGGACACACCGTCGGAGGCGGGCTCGAGATCGCGATGGCAGCCGACATCCGTATCGCCCGCAAGGACGCCGGAAAGGTCGGCCTGCCCGAGGTCGCGCTGGGCGTACTCCCGGGTACCGGTGGGACGCAGCGCCTCGTCCGGCTCGTCGGCAAGCCGGTGGCTATTCAGATGATGGCGGAAGGCACGACGTTCGGCTTCGACGAAGCCCACAAGCACGGCCTGGTCAACGAGATCTACGATCACGAGGATCGTGACTCGTTTGTCGACGCGGTCCTCGAGTACGCGAGCCAGTTCACGACGCCGAACAAGGCCACGAAGGCGGTCGGCCTCATCAAGCGCTCCGTCCAGACGGGTGCAGAACTCCCCTTCGAGCTGGCACTGGCGCTCGAGCGCGAACTGCAGGCGCAGTTGTTCGCGAGCAGCGACGCGAAGGAAGGACTGAACGCGTACGTCGAGAAGCGCGCGGCCGAGTTTACCGGCAGCTGACGCTGACGACAGTCACGATCCATCGAGGCGGGGTCCGGAACGCACTCCGGGCCCCGTTTCGTGTTCCTACACGAGGCTCCAGGAGACGAGATGTCTGAGCAGACCATCCGGAATCGGATGTGGATCGGGAACGAGTGGGCGGACGCGGCCGATGGCGGCACGTTCGCAACGGTGAACCCGGCGACCCACGAGACTATCACCGAGGTCGCGTCCGGTCAGGCCGCGGACATCGACCGGGCGGTGGACGCTGCACGCGCAGCGATGAAGAACCCGGAGTGGCGGGACATGAACCCGCACAAGCGGTCTCGCCTGCTCTGGAAGCTCGCGGACGCCGTTCAGGCGAATGCCGACGAGTTCGGCGCTCTCGAGACCGCCGACAACGGAAAGCCCTATTTCGAGGCCCGAAAGGTCGATCTGCCCAGCGTCATCGAAAATTTCCGCTATTTCGCGGGGCTCGCGAACAAGATCGAGGGGGCCACGATCCCCGTAGCCGGGCCATTCCTGAACTATACGCTGCGGGAGCCGGTCGGCGTCGTCGGATGCATCACGCCCTGGAACTTCCCGCTCTCGCTGGCGACCTGGAAGGTCGCCCCCGCCCTGGCGTGTGGGAACGCGGTCATCCTCAAGCCCGCCGAACAGACTCCGCTGACGGCACTGCGGCTAGCCGAACTCGCGGCCGAGGTCGGATTTCCGGCTGGCGTGTTCAACGTCGTCCCCGGCTTCGGTGAATCAGCCGGAGCAGCCCTGGTCGCTCATCCGGGCGTCGACGCCATCGCCTTCACCGGGTCGACGGAGGTCGGAAAGATCGTGATGCGGGGCGCTGCGGACACGTTGAAGAAGGTGTCGCTCGAGCTCGGCGGGAAGTCGCCCAACATCGTACTGGCGGATGCAGACGTGAAAGCGGCCGTGCGCGGGGCGACCACGGGCATCTTCTATGGCAAGGGCGAGGTGTGTGCAGCCGGGTCACGCGTCCTGGTCGAACGTTCGATCTACGACGACTTCGTGACCGAGTTCGCGGGCCGGGCCGAAAAGATGACCGTCGGAGACCCCATGGACGCGAACACCCGACTGGGCGCGATCGTGAGCGAAGAGCAGCTCGATCGCGTCATGGGGTACGTCGAGGCCGGTAAGAATGAAGGCGCCAGGCTGGTCGCCGGCGGCGAACGCACGTCCGTCGACGGCAAGGGCAACTTCGTGACCGCCACCGTGTTTGCCGACGTCGACCCCGGTATGACCGTCGCACAGGAAGAAATTTTCGGCCCCGTTGCGGCCGTGATCCCGGTCGATGATGTCGACCACGCGATCGAGGTCGCCAACGACACGATGTACGGCCTCGCCTCCGGCGTCTGGACTCGTGACGTCGGGACCGCGCATCGGGTCGCCCGAGAGCTTCAGGCCGGGACCGTGTGGATCAACACGTACAACCAGTACGACTCGGCGTCCCCGTTCGGAGGCTACAAAGCGAGCGGCTTCGGCCGCGACCTGGGGCACGAAGCAGCCCTGGAGAAGTACACGCAGACGAAGAGTGTCTGGGTGGCCGTGGACGGCTGAGGCCGATCACACGCCCAGGAACCCATACAGGAAGACACGATGCGCGAAGCATGGATCATCGATGGCGTGCGAACGCCGATCGGCCGGCACGGCGGCGGGCTCGCGCCCGTCCGCCCGGATGACCTCGCAGCCGTTACGATCGAGGGGCTCCTGAATCGAAACGACGTCGATCCGAGGACGATCGACGACGTGCTGTTCGGTTGTATCAACCAGGCCGGAGAGGACAATCGGAACGTTGCGCGCATGGCGTTGCTGCGAGCGGGACTACCGTTGGAGGTACCCGGTCAGACGGTGAACCGACTCTGCGGTTCCGGGATGCAGGCTGTGTTGTCGGCCTTCCATGCAATCCAGGCCGGTGAGGGGGATGTCTTCATCGCGGGTGGTGTCGAGAGCATGAGCCGGGCTCCCTTCGTCATGCTCAAGCCCGAAGTGGGATATTCGCGAGGTCACCCGAAGACCGCCGATACGGTTCTGGGCTGGCGGTTCCCCAACCCGGCCTTCGCGCCCGAGTGGACGATCGGATTGGGGGAAACAGCGGAGGTGATCGCTGAAGAGTTTGGTGTCACACGCGAGGCTCAGGACGCGTTCGCGGCCGAAAGCCAGCAGCGAGCGGAGCGCGCGATGGCTGCCGACGTCTTCGCCGATGAGATCGTGCCGGTCTCGGTACCACGCCGGAAGGGCGACCCCATCGTCATCGACACGGACGAGCACCCGCGTGCCGATACGACGGCCGAGTCACTCGCCCGGCTTCGTCCGGTGTTCAAGAAGGATGGAACGGTGACGGCCGGAAACTCATCCGGGATCAACGATGGTGCGGCGGCCCTCCTCGTCGTGTCCGCGGAGCGAGGCATGGAGCTGGGGCTCGAGCCCATGGCGCGCGTGGTCGGGGGCGCGGTGGCCGGCGTGGAGCCGCACCGCATGGGGATCGGTCCCGTACCCGCTACACGCAAAGCACTCGCCCGCCAGGGCTGGTCCATCGACGACATCGACGTGGCCGAGCTCAACGAGGCATTCGCGGCGCAGGCAATCCCGTGCATGAAGGAACTCGGACTTGATCCCGAGCGAGTGAACGTCAACGGAGGGGCGATTGCCCTCGGGCACCCGGTCGGCTGCTCCGGAGCCCGAATCGTGGTGACCCTCGTCCACGAGATGAAACGACAGGATGCGGCCCGGGGCATGGCCTCGATGTGCATCGGGGTCGGTCAGGGCATCACGAGCCTTCTGGAGAAAGCATGAGCAAGATCGGCACGGTCGCGGTCCTCGGCGCCGGCACCATGGGCCACGGAATCGCGCAGGTGAGTGCAGCGATCGGGTGCACCGTCCGGATGTACGACGTCAATGACGAAGCCGTATCCGGCGGAGTGGACCGTATCCGGGGCAACCTCGACAAGGGCATCGCGCGCGGGAAGGTGACGGAGGAGGCGCGCGACGCGACACTGGCGAACCTTACGACGACGACCACGATCGCCGAGGCCGTGGCCGGGGCGGATCTCGTGGTGGAGGCCGCGCCCGAGTCGATGGAGCTCAAGGAATCGATCTTTTCCGAGGTCGATGCGGCCGCGCCGGACCACGCCATCCTCGCCACGAATACGTCCTCGCTGTCGATCGCCCAGATCGCAGCGTCCGTCCAGGACCCAAGCCGTTTCGTCGGGATGCACTTCTTCAATCCCGTGCACATCATGGCACTGGTCGAAGTCGTGTGGGGGGCGGAGACCTCGACCGAGACTCGGGACGCTGCGGTGGACTTCGCACGGCGACTCGGAAAGGAGCCGATCGTCGTGAAGGATGCCCCCGGCTTCGCATCGTCACGGCTCGGAATCGTGCTCGGCATGGAAGCCATCCGCATGGTGGAGCAGGGTGTCGCGTCGCCGGCGGATATCGACAAGGCGATGGAGCTCGGCTACCGGCACCCGATGGGACCACTCAGGTTGACCGACCTGGTGGGACTCGACGTGCGGCTGGGCATCACAGAATACCTGCACGAGACACTGGGCTCGGATGCCTTCGCCCCCCCCGCCCTGCTTCGGCAGATGGTCGAAGACGGCAAGCTGGGAAAGAAGAGCGGACAGGGCTTCTATACGTGGTAGCCCTGACGCGCTCCGTGCGGACAGGTTCGACCGCGTCCCCTTCACGACGATTGGAGTTCCGATGACCGATGCACCGGTCCTGGTCGACAAACGCGATGACCACATCGCCGTCATCACGCTGAACCGCCCTGACAAGCTCAACGCCCTCAACGCCGACGTACGTCGCATTCTTCGCGAGACGTTCGACGAGCTCGAGCAGGACGACGAGGTCCGGGCGGTCGTCATTCACGGAACGGGCGACAAGGCCTTCGTTGCGGGAGCCGACATTACGGAATTCGCCGCTCGCAGCGCGGAGGAACAGAGGAAGGTGTACGCTCAGCGCCGGATCTACGAGACCGTCGCAGACTTCCCGAAGCCGGTCATCTGCGCGATCCACGGCTTTTGTATCGGAGGCGGCTCCGAACTCGCGCTCGCCTGTGACATTCGTGTCGCAGATCGCACGGCCCGCATCAGCCAGGCAGAGATCCGTATCGGACTCATCCCGGGCGGTGGCGGAACCCAGCGCCTCGCCAGACTGGTCGGTCGCGGCTGGGCCTCGATCATCAGCCTGACCGGCGACTTCATCGAGGCCGAAGAAGCTCATCGGATCGGCTACATCGACATCCTCGTCGACGAGGGAGAGCACCTGAGCCGTGCGCTCGAACTCGCGGGTCGGATGACTCGCTGGAGCCCGGTATCTCTGCGGCTGGCGAAGGATGCCATTCGAGCCGCCTTCGAAATGCCGCTCGAGGAGGGGTTGGTGTATGAGAAAGAGCGGTTCCTGGACGCCTTCGCGTCCGAAGACGGCCGCGAGGGCGTCTCGGCGTTCATGGAGAAGCGGAAGCCGGACTTCAAGGGTCGCTGAGGCCGACGCGCCCCGGTGGCCTCCTGGGTGAGGCCCGAGGCGAGACCGGCCAACGTGGGGGTCGTGGCCGTGTTCGACGTCGACGATTAGGATCTCTCTCTTCGTCAACCTCGGACCTGTCCATGTGCATCGCCCGAACCACAGTCCTGTTGGGAGCTCTGCTCTCGATTTCGGCCTCAGCCGCCGCTCAGGAGGCCGAACAGCTCGCTCTGCTCCGCGATCATTTTCAGGGCCAATTGACCTCGATCGTCGAGACCTATGAAGGCGTGGCCGGAGTTCACGTCGTCGACCTCACGACCGGTGATCGCTTCGCCGTCCGAGACCAGCTCGTCTTCCCCCAGGCGAGTGCCATCAAGGTCCCCATACTCCTCGAACTCTTCCGCAGGGCCGAGGCTGACCCCGACCTTCTGAGAAAGCGGATCGAGCTGACCGACCGGGTCCGTACCGGCGGAAGTGGGGTGCTCCAGGTTCTCACGGACGGCGGCTCCGCGCTGTCGCTAGAGGACTACGCGATCTACATGATCCAGCATTCGGACAACACCGCGACGAACGTGCTGATCGACGAGCTGGGCATGGCCGCGATCAACACCCTGTCGGCCTCCCTCGGCGCTCCCCGCACGCAACTGCAGCGCAAGATGATTCAGCCGGAGGAGTCAGCTCGTGGAAACGAGAACCTGTCCACCCCCCGGGACGCCGCAGCCATCATGGAACGAATCGCGACATGTGATCTCCCCATGAGCGAGTCGGCGTGCCGGCGAGTGATCGAGATCCTGGAGCTTCCCAAGGGAGGTCCGATTCGAACCCCCGTACCGAACTCCATTCCGATCGCGTTCAAGCCGGGCGGCATCACCGGCGTAGCGACGGTCTGGGCGATCGTCGACGTACCGGACCGCCCGTACGTGATCACGGTGATGTCCAACTACGGCGGGAACGGTGGCGCAGTCATCGAAGCGGCCCAGACCGCAGCTTACAGCTACTTCAGCCGCCTGTCCGGCGTCACGGAGTACGGCACGCGCGTGCCACTCGACGTGAAGCGTCGGATCCGCGGATCGGGATCGAGAGAATGAATCTGAAGACCGCGCGCGTCCTCGCGGGGGTGTACCACCTCGCGATGCTCTACTTCGTCACCTGGCCGGGCATCCTCCCGTTCGCGAAGTCCGAGCCTCTCGTTCTGGGCCTGCCGTTCACGATGGCCTGGATCGCCGCCTGGATCGCAGGAAGCGTCGTCGTGCTCGCTCTACTCGACCGTATCGAGAAGAAGTACAGGACCACCGACGGAGGTGACGCCTGATGGAGCAGTGGGTCGTCGTCACGATCATCATCACGGCGTATCTGGGCCTGACACTCACAATCGGCCTCCTGGCCGGGCGGAAGCAGAGTGACAGTGTCGCCGGGTATGTGGCCGCTGACCGAAGCTTCGGGCTTCTGGTCATGTACTTCGTCACCGGCGCATCGGTCTTCAGTGCCTTCGCATTCCTCGGAGGGCCCGGCTGGGCGTACTCCAGAGGCGCCGCGGCCTTCTACATCCTGGCGTACGGCGCGCTCGGGATGGCACCCTTCTACTGGATCGGCCCTCGGGTAGCGAAGCTAGGGCGTCGACACGGCTACGTGACCCAGGCCCAGCTCATTACAGGGCGATTCCCGTCACGCAATCTTTCGGGACTGATCGCGCTCCTGAGCCTGATCGCCTTCGTCCCCTACGTCACCCTGCAGATGCGGGGCGCAGGTATCGTCATCGAGGCGGTCACGGACGGAAACGTACCGATCTGGCTGGGCTCGGCTGTCGCCTATGGAATCGTGATCGCCTACGTGCTGTCTGCGGGAGCGATGGCGGTGGGTTGGACCAACACCTTCCAGGGCATCTTCATGGTGGTCATCGCCTGGTCCCTGGGCCTGTACCTCCCGAATGCGCTGTACGGTGGCATCGGCGAGATGTTCACGCAGATCGTGGCGGAACGGCCAGAACTGCTCGACCCGCCCGGCCTCACCGCCACCGGCGAGCCATGGAGTTGGGGCGCTTACTCGACCTTCATTCTCGTAAGCGCCGTTGGCCTCATGATGTGGCCTCATCTGTTCATGAAGGCGTTTACCGCCAAGGACGACGACACCCTGCGTCGGACGGTGATCCTCTTTCCGACGTTCCAGCTGTTCCTCATCCCGGTCTTTCTGATCGGCTTTTCGGGCGTGCTGTTTCCAGGCTCACCACCGTCGAGTGACTTCATTCTTCCCTTCATGATCCTGGAAACCGAACTCCCCGCGCTGGTCGTCGGGCTTTTCTGCGCAGGGGCGCTGTCCGCATCCATGTCGACCGGAGACGCGCTCCTTCACGCGTCGGCGTCGGTCGTCGTGGAAGACGGCGTTCAGCAGTTCGTCGATCTGGACGAACGCTCCCAGCGTCGTCTCATGCAGGGGCTTGTACTCCTCACGGGTGCGACCGCGTACATCTTCGCTCAGGATCCCGACTCGTCCCTGGTCCTCTTGCTGGCTTCGGCCTACGGGATCATTGCCCAGTTCGCACCACCCGTCGTGGCTGCACTCTACTGGAGGCGAGCGACGACCTCCGGTGTGATTGCTGGACTCATCGCCGGCGCCGCCACGGCCTTCATCTTCTGGCAGAACCCGCAGTTCAAGCCGTTCGACATGCACGAAGGCATCGTAGGTCTTCTCGTTCACATACCGGTGCTCGTGATCGTGAGCCTCGCGACGGAGCCACAGTCAGACGAGCACCTCGACACGTTTTTCGAGTGACCCCGAAGGTCCAGCCGTGAACGACGAAGGGGGCGGACCCGCCGGGCCCGCCCCCCAGGAAGGCGTTCGCGCCATCGAATGGTCCGTCCCATCGGGGACGGCTACCGAGACCTAGTCGTCGGTGCGCCGAATCGGCATGTCTCCCGAAAGCCGTGCGACCGCAGCAGCGCCACTGCCCACAGGCACTCGCACGGGATACATCTCACCCGGGGGGGTCATGCCCTGCACCAAGTGCGGGTTGAGCGCGAAGATGAGCTCCGCGTTTGCGTCGAGCGCATCCGCGACACTCTGCAGGGTGGTGTACCCCGGCACGAAGATGTTGTCGTACCGGTACGGGGTGACGGTCCCGGCCGAATCGACGACCTCGACGTCTCGGGCCAGACGGGACACGGCAATCATCTTCGGAACGTACTCGCGGGTCTCGCGCGGCAGGTAGTCGACGATGTCCCAGAAGAGCGCATCGTTCCACTCACGCCCTGCTGCGTGCCGATTGAGCACGAGCTCCAGACGGCCGGGCCCCGCGTTGAACGCCGCCGCCGCGAGGTACCACGATCCACCGAAGCGGTTGTGGAGGTACGCCAGATAGTCGAGCGCTGCATCGGTGGCGCGCACGGGATCACGCCGCTCATCCACAAACGGATCCATGCGGAGCCCGTACTGCATCGCGGTCGGGCTCATGAACTGCCAGAGACCCACCGCGAACACTCGTGACACGGCGAGCGGTGAATACTCCGACTCGATCATCGGAATGTACACGAGCTCCTCAGGCATCCCACGCACTCTGAGGTTCGACTGAATGATCTCGTCGAACCGCTGCTTTCGCACGAGCAGATGTTCGAACTCCGCACGGCGGGTTGTCTGGAAGGCGGTGAACCACTTCTCGACCCGCGGATGAACGTCCAACGGAATCGAGCTTCGCGGAGCATCGTCGACGGTCAGGGCGTCGAGCGTGAGCAGAAGCTCGGTCGGAGAGGTTCGACCCATCCAGGCGACGGGAATCGTGAGGAGAGCGAGGAGAAGACCGGCCCTCGACCCGCGGAGACGCCAAACCGGCGCCCCCCGGTCCTTCGGAGACTCGGACCTCAAGTCTCCTGTCTCGACACGAGCCTCAGGCTCGCGAAGGTCAGCGGTAGACATCATCTACCTCCTTCGATATGTCGCCCTGCCACTCCGTACGAACCGACGGGGAGCCAGGATTCGAATTTCAGAACCCCGGATCAGGCGTGGGCGTTCCATCCGTGTTCGACACACACGGACGCATTGAAGATAGGCTCAGACGACCTTGATCGCCTAGCGGATCTTGAAAGGGAGTGGAACTACTCCGCGGCGTAGACGGAAACGACGTTCCGGGCGCGCATACGCTCGAACGTCACGACGCCGTCGATCAGGGCAAACAGAGTGTCATCTTTCCCGCGGCCCACATTCCGGCCGGGGTGGATCCTGGTCCCGCGCTGACGCACGATGATGCCCCCGGCGTTCACCGGTTGGCCTCCGGCGCGCTTTACACCGAGGCGGTTCGGGTTGCTGTCCCGCCCGTTCCGGCTGGAGCCTACACCTTTCTTATGTGCCATGACACTGTCCCTCTATTGAGAAGGGCCGGGGCGCCGCTCAGCCGAGCGCGACCTCTTCGACCCGAATCTCCGTGAAGTTCTGCCGGTGACCCTGCTTCTTGCGATAGCCTTTCCGGCGCTTCCGCTTGAACACGATCACCTTGTCACCGCGACCGTGCCGAATCACCTCGGCCTTCACTGACGCGCCGTCGACGGTCGGCGCGCCGACCTTGACGCTTGCCTCGCCGTCTCCGGCCAGGAGCACGTGATCGAAGGTTACCGAATCCCCGATGTCCGCTTCGAGCGTGGGGATACGAAGGCGGGTGCCGGGCTCGGCCCGGAACTGCTTACCGCCTGTCTGAAAAACCGCGTACATATCGTGATCCCGAGGTGGAATCGATTTTGATGTGGAGCCTGTAAATGTCGAAAGGCCCTCTGAATCGGTCAAGACGTTCTGAGCGCCCTACGCCGCATACTTCTCCGTCACATCCGTCTCCGCGGGACCCGAGAGCAGACGGAACTCGTCCAGACGCATCAACGGGTCATCGCGCAGGTGTAGTTGCAGCTGCGTACGATTCCCGAGCCGCTTCAGGAAGCCCGGCTCCTCTTCGATGACTCGAAGTGCGACCTCCGGATGCACCCTCACGACGAGACTCTTCTCGTCCCTCGACGCAGCGGCCCGCTTGATGGTCCGCTCGATCTGGCGAACCACGCTCGCCGGGGTGTACACCCGGCCGATCCCGCCACACGACTGACAAATCGACGTCAGAGAGTTGAAGACCGACGGACGGACACGCTGACGGGTCATCTCGACCAGGCCGAGATTCGAGACCTCGAAGGCCTTCGTCCGCGCCCGATCGCGACCCAGATGGGAGCGCAGTTCCCTCAGCACCTTGTCTCGACTCTCCTGTGCCTCCATGTCGATGAAGTCGACCACGATGATCCCTCCGACATCGCGCAGCCGGAGTTGTTTCGCGATTTCCCGGGCGGCCTCGAGATTGTTCTTGAGGATCGTCTGTTCGGGGTCTTTCTTCCCCTTCCCCGTGAAGCGGCCCGTATTCACATCGATGGACACGAGTGCCTCGGTCGGCTCGATGACGAGGCTCCCGCCCGACTTGAGCGGCACGTTGCGGCGGAACGCCTTCTGAATTTCCTCTTCGACACCGAACTCATCGAAGAGAGGAGACTCCCCGCGATGCAGGTGCACCCGGTCGAGCAGGTCTGGATCCACGCTTTTCACGTAATCGACGATCTCGTCATACGCCTGCTTCGAATCGACCCGTAGCGCCTCGAACTTGTCGCTGAAAAGATCGCGGATCACCCCAGAGATGAGGGTAGCCTCGCGATGCACGGGAGCCGGCGCCTTCAAGGCCTCCGCGTCACCCTTGATCTTTTGCCACCGCTCGTGAAGCCGCTTGAACTCGCGCTCGAGCTTCTCGGCGGTCACCTCCTCTCCGACCGTGCGGACGATGAGACCGCCACTGTTCTTCGGAAGGATCTTCTGCGCCATTTTGCGCAGCTTTGCTCTCTGATTCCGCCCTTCGATCTTGCGGCTGACCCCGACCCGCGAGGCGAAGGGCATGTAGACCAGAAACCGTCCCGGGAGCGAAATATCGGCCGTCAGGCGCGGTCCCTTGGTGCTGATCGCTTCCTTCGTGACCTGCACCAGAATGGTCTGACCCTTCTTGATGTGGTCCTGAATCGGCGGGAGCTGGCTGCTGCGTCGTCCGCGACCGCGCCCACCACCACGTCCTCCGCCCCGACCTCGACCTCCACCCTTGCGGGTCGCGGACGCGTCGCTCCCGGCGTTGCCGTCCTGAGCGTCACTGTTCCCGCTGCTTCCGTTGGCCTCATCCTCGTCGTCACCATCATCGCCGAGGTTGAGATCGGACACGTGCAGGAAACCCGCCTTACCCGTCCCGATGTCCACGAAGGCGGCCTGAATGCCGGGCAGTACGGCATCGACCCGGCCCAGAAAGATGTCGCCGAGGACCCGGTTTTGATCCGGGCGGTCGAACATGACCTCGGCCAATCGTTTGTCTTCACGGAGCGCAACCCACGATTCCTGTGGGTTCGAGCTCACGAGGATTTCTCTCCTCAAGTATGTCTCCAATTGTGATGTCGACTCCGGTGAACCCCCGCGGGGCCCCCGGGCGACCCTGAACTGTTCCTCGCGAGCTGCGAATCGAGCAGTTCCGGCGACCACCGGGGCTCCAACGGATCCGGGCGCAGTGGAGAGGCGTTCCCACGACACGTGTCATCAGGACGCCCGCTCCCGACCGCAGCGGACCGACGTTTGTTGATTTGTCTAGGCGCCCGCGGTCTCCATTTCCCGCTCTGGCGCCAGGCTGGTCAGCGGATCGGTCTGGAACTCCTCGAGGAGCTTCCGTGCAATGACCAACCGCTGAATCTCGTTCGTTCCCTCACCGATCTCGCAGATCTTCGCATCGCGCATCATCCGCTCGACCGGGTACTCACTCGTGTAGCCGGCTCCACCCATGACCTGAATCGCTCCGAGCGTCGCGCGCATGGAGAGTTCCGAGCAGAAATACTTCGCCATCGCCGCTTCTTTGGCGTACGGCTGACCGTTGTCCATGAGCCAGGCGGCATGGTACGTGAGGTGGCGACCCGCTTCGATGTCCGTCGCGATCTCGGCCAGCTTGAACTGGACCTGCTGGAAATCCCACACCCGTTGGCCGAATTGCTCACGCTCGGTTGTGTATCGCACAGCCGTCTCGAGCGCGCCCTGGGCGAGTCCGAGAGACAGGGCAGCCACGCCGATCCGTCCGGAGTCGAGCGTCTTCATGAAGTTGATGAAGCCCCGCCCTTCCTCGCCGAGCAGCTGATCGGCAGGCACCCACGCGTCCTCGAAGTGCAGTTCCCGGGTGTCGGAGGCGCACCACCCCATCTTGTCTTCCTTTTCGCCCGCCCGGACCCCATTCGTGAACGGCAGGTCCTCGCGGTGGCCGCATCCGACCTCCGCCGCACGGGCCTGGTCGACCGTCGGCTTGCAGACGATGAAGCTGCTGATGCCCTTGGAACCCTTCCCCGGCTCCGTCACGGCCGTTGCGACGAAGATCTCACCCACACCCGCATTGGTGATGAAGATCTTCGAGCCATTGATGCGCCACCCCTCACCGTCACGCTCGGCGCGGGTTCGCGTGCCGGAGGCGTCGGATCCGGCTCCGGGCTCGGTCAGCCCGAAGCCACCCAGGACCTCGCCACGTGCGAGAGGCGGAACAAAGCGCCGCTTCTGTTCGTCCGTCCCGAAGTTCAGGATCGGGGACAACCCGAGCGTCGTGTGCGCTGAGACCGTGATGGAGTGGCTCGCGTCGAACTTGCCGAGCTCCTCGACGACGAGGATGTAACTGAGCTGATCGAGGCCGAGACCGCCCAGCTCTTCAGGCACGGCGATGCCGAAAAGCCCCATATTGGCCATCGCCTTCACGTTTTCCCACGGAAACCGACCAGTTTCGTCCAGTTCCCGAGCCACGGGCGCGATCGCCTCACGGCCGAACCGGTTCACGCGCTCCCGAAGAGCGACGTGCTCGGCAGTCAGATATCTATCCATCAGGGCACGGCAATCCCGTTCCAAAGTCCCAGCCACATCGATCGCAGCGACCGCATCCGGACTCCGCGAATTCACCAAAATAGCGCAACAGGTGGTTTCTGCGGCATCCCCGGCCCCGTGCGAGCTGCTCAACCGCGGCGAGCCGAGCCAGGGCTGAGCGGCGTAAGTGGTTCGACAGAAACCAGTTCGGTCGCTCAAGAAGCTGAAGTTCGGCATGTACAGACACGCCATCCAGCATGAGTGTTCCACGACCCCGGATCGCACCGATCCGCTCGAGAGCCGCGAGGACTCCCAGCGCATCGCCCCTGCGCCATTCGTCGACCTCCCGCCCAAGTGCTCGCGGCAGGCGCGGGTCCGTGCATCCCAGCGTCCGACTTCGGCCAGCTAGGCGGCGAAGGCGCGAGTCGAGCCACCTCAGGCGAAGCTCCGGCGGGTGCGTTCGTTCGATGAACCGTGACCCCAGCCGCCGGTCCGGCCGGGCGTGGTACGCCCAACAAACCGCAGGGGCGCCGTCTCTGCCCGCCCGACCCGCCTCCTGATAGTAAGCCTCGAGCGTCGTCGGCATGTGCAGGTGTGCGACGAACCGCACATCGGGCTTGTCGATCCCCATTCCGAAGGCGTTCGTCGCGACCACGACCCGGGTCGTTCCCTCCATGAAACGGCGCTGGACCGAGGAGCGGATCGCCCCCGGGAGGCCGGCGTGATACGACTCCGCCGAAATCCCGGCTCCCGAGAGGCGCCGGCGAACCCGTTCCACAGCGTTTCGCGTCGGAGCGTAGACGATGCCGGCGCCCCGCGCGCGGAATACACGCCGTACCAGGGGCTCCAGGCGATCCCCCGACCGTGGCACACGGTCGATGGCCCACCACAGATTCGGCCGGTCGAACGAGTGGACGACCGTCGCCGGCCTCCGAAGTCTGAGCGAGGTGCAGACGTCTCGGCGAACCGCGGGGGTGGCACTTGCCGTCAGGGCAAGCACAGGCGCGGACATTCCTTCTCGGAACCCACCGATGGCGCGGTACGCCGGACGGAAGTCGTGACCCCACTCGCTGATGCAGTGCGCCTCGTCGACCGCGATCAGTGCGGGTTGGACCCCCCGCATCGAGTGCCGAAAGGAGGCCACCGAAAGCCGCTCCGGTGAGACGAACAGGAGGTCGAGTCGACGGGTGCGGAGTGATCGGAGGACGGATGAGCGCTCATCTTCGGATTGGACGGCCGCGAGACACTGTGACCTCAGGCCGAGGGCCCGTGCGCGACCGACCTGATCCTGCATGAGGGAGACGAGCGGGCTCACTACGACGGTGACGCCGCCCAGCATCATGGCGGGCAGCTGATAACACACACTCTTCCCGCCGCCCGTGGGAAGCACACCCAGGGCGTCGCGTCCGGCCAGCACGGCCCGGATCAGTTCTTCCTGACCGGGTCGGAACGCTGGAAATCCGAGTCGGGATCGGAGCACCTCGACAGGGTCCATCCACAATCATCACGGGCAGACTCCAGAGCCCGAATGGCGCGATGGGACCGGCGGACACTACGGCTTCGTGTGCCCGGACTCCCGATGGTCCTCGGGCCCTGCCCCGACTCCGCTCCCGGGGGCGGAGTCCGCTTCGCTCTCGAACTCGTCACCGCTGGTCTGCGGGTCATCGACCTGATCGCCACCCGGAATCAGTCGCAGAAAGATGCCGCCCGCGAGCACGAGGATGGCTGCGCCCGTCATCCAGCGCTCCGCGAAGTAGATCCCGGCCAGTCCGAGCACGGCCGCCACGGAAAACAGACGGACCTTCCATTCGAGCCACCGGTCGTCACCCCTGCGATGCTGCGATGCGAACGCCACCGGGTCAGCCGGTCGACTTGTCCAGGAAGCGGCGCACGCCAGCGCGGCACTCGTCCGTCATCCGGGCTTCCACATTGACCTCGGCCGCCCGATCGAGGCCCGAGTCGAAGTCGAGGCCATCGAGCTCGTAGAGGAGGCTCTTGGTCAATCGGACCGCGGAGGCTGGCTTCTTCGCCAGTCGACCGAGGTATTCGTCGACTCCCGCGTCGAAGTCCTCCGACGGCCAGATCCGGTTGACCAGGCCGAGCCGACGAGCTTCATCTGCCCCGAACCGGTCACCCTGAGCCACGAGCTCGAATGCCTGCCCTTCTCCCATCTTCCGACGGAGAACGGTCATGACGAGGGCCGGCACGAAGCCGAGGTACACTTCCGGATAGCCGAACTCGGCCTTGTCCGTGGCCAACACCAGGTCGCACGCAGAAGCGAGACCACACCCGCCCGCCAGGGCACGACCGCGAATGATACCGACGATCGGATTCGGGTGCTCACGCATCTGTCGGAAGAGCGCCCCCAACGAGCGTGCGTCGTCCAGATTCTCCTTCGCTCCCAGCTCCGAGATTCGCTCCAGCTCCGCGAGGTCCGCGCCTGAGCAGAAGTCCTGGCCGGCTCCGCCAAGCGCAACGACCCGGACACCCGGGTCGTCTGCCGCCCGGGCGAATCCCTCTTTCAACGCAGCGACCAACGCCCCATTCAGTGCATTCCGCTTCTCGGGTCGATTCAGCGTCAGCCACGCGATACCGCCGTCGACCTGGTAGAGCAGCAGGTCGCTCACGGCGACCAGCCCCCCGGGACACGCCCCTGCCCCGCGGTCGACGCGGCCACGTCGTCCGGCACTTCGATCTCCATCCGGAGCAGTCCGGTGCTGAAGACCTTGCCCTGCGCATCGTTCATCAGAGACATCGTGCCACCTCCTCCGAGCGCCCCATGCAGCAGGAAGTTGAGCGCTCCGAGATTCGGAAGCTCGAATCTCTCGACCTCCCCCGTCACCATCTCTCCGAAATGCTCCTTCACGGCTGCAGGCGTGAGCTGTTCCCGCAGGAGCTCGTAGTGCTCGGGATCATAGGCAATGACGCCTACGTTCGCGGTGTCCCCCTTGTCCCCGGAACGAGCGTGGGCGAGCTGGACCAGTTGAACCCTGCTCATACGTCGCGCACCTCCACTCGTAGCTCCGACTCGACAGCCTCGCGCCGGATGAGGGCCGGCCAGTAGGCCATGATCTCCTGCACCCTGGGGCGGCCACCAGCGAATCCGGTGACTGACGGTGGGCCCGTGAGCACGAGCGGCGCGATCTCACGCGTGAAACGCTCGACCGACGCCCGATCGGAGGAGCGGACGCCGACACGGAGCTGAACCTCGGGCAGGTCGGCCGGCGGTTCACCCGCCAGGGTGCCATGCGTCGAGTCCCAGCCGACCAGCTCCGTGCGGATTTCGTCGAAGTGCAGTCCGAGTCGGTCGAGCCGTTCCCGGAGAATCCGGTCGGCCGACCGGGCCTTCGCGGCCGCGTCCGGCCACGAATACGTCAGCGTTCCCGTCGCCTTCCACCCGGAGGAGTACGCGATCGAGACCTTCAGAAAGTCGGTCCGCGGCCCGCCCTTCATGCCGTGCACCCGTACCCGATCGTTCCCGAGGTCGTCGAGATGGATCGACGTGAAGTCGGCGACCACGTCCGGCGTGATGTAATCCGTTGGGTCGCCCATCTCGTAGACGATCTGCTCGGCCACGGACGCGCGCGTCACCCGGCCTCCGCTGCCCTCGTGCTTCGTGACCACGAAGGAGCCGTCCTCGCTGACCTCGACGATCGGGAAGCCGACCGCGGCCATGTCCGGGATCTCCCACCAGTTGATAAGGCAGTTTCCACCCGTGCACTGGGCGCCACACTCGTTGATGTGCCCCGCGACGACGCCCGCCGCGATGCGGTCGTGATCATCCGGGGACCAGCCGAACTCGTGGATGAGCGGCGCATAGGTCAGCGCCGTATCGGTGCTGCGTCCGGTGACCACGACGTCAGCGCCCAGCTTCAGCGCATCGACGATCGGCGCGGCACCGATGTACGCGTTGGCACTCTGCACCTGGTCCCGGATCTCCGAGAGGGGTGCGCCGGTCTCCATATTCGCCAGCTCGTGTCCGGCCTGGAGGAGTTCGTCCAGGCGCTCCATGAGATCGTCGCCATGAACCAGCCCGACCTTCGCCCGGCCGCCGACGCCGGCGCGCCGCCCCGCCTCGACGAGCGCCTCCGCGCACCCGTTGGGATTCACCCCACCCGAGTTGGTCACAACTCTGACTCCATCCTCCACGCACCGGGGGAAGATGCGCTCCATGAGCTCGACGAAGTCGCGCGCATACCCGGCGTCGGGATTTCGCGCCCGTTGCTTCTGCATGATCGACATCGTGACCTCGGCCAGATAATCGAGCATGAGATAATCGATGCCGCCGCCCTCGACCTGCCGGACGGGAGCTTCGATGTCGTCACCCCAGAAGCCCTGACCGCTCGCGATGCGAACCACGCGCCCTTCGCTCATACCACCCCCGGTGGGATCTGGAAAGCGCCGATATGCGGGCCTTCATTCTGGCGAGCCGCCCTGAGGAGGAGGCCCAGTGCGGGCCGGAGCTCTTCGGCGAGCACGACCTCGTCCACGAAGCCCCGGGCTGCAGCGAATCGAGCGTCGAGCTGCCTGTCGTACTCCGCCCTCACCTCGTCCATCTTCGTAGTCAGATCCTCGTCGGGGACCTTCCCTTCCTCCTTCAGCTTGTCGAGCTGGCCACCGAAGAGCGCCATCACGGCGCTGGACCCTTCCATCACACCCATACGGCCCGTCGGGAGCGAGAGGATGAAGTCGGGGTCGAACCCCTGACCGGCCATCGCGTAGTAGCCCGCCCCCGAAGCATGATTGAGCGTGAGAACCAGCTTCGGCACCGTCGCGGTCGCCATCGCTTCCACGAATTCTGCGCCAGCGCGAATGATCCCCGAATGCTCGGCGTCGGGGCCGACCATGAAGCCGGATACGTCCTGGACGAACAGGAGCGGCGTGCGGTGCCGGTTCATCGTCTCGATGAAGAAAGCCACCTTCCGGGCGCTTTCGGTATAGACGATACCCCCGAAATGAGGGGCCCCGCCCGTAGCCGGCTTGAACATGCCACGGGCGTTCGCGATGACGCCTACCGGGAGACCGTCGATGAAGCCCGTGCCGCAAATCATCTCTCCGGCATGGTTGGGCTGGAATTCGTCGAGAGCCTCACCGTCGAGGATGCACTCGAGGATGCTTCGCATGTCATACGGAGCCCGATGATCCTCGGGAAGCAGGTCGTAGAGGTCGTACGCCAGACGGCGGGGTGGCGTCGGCGTCCGGTCCATCGGCATGACTTCGCGGGGGAGTTCCTCGACAAGCTGACGAATGCGTGCAATGCAGGCCTCGTCGTCGGGCACCATGTAGTGTGCTACGCCGCTCACCTCGGTGTGCATCTTGGCACCGCCGAGCTCTTCGGCCCCGACCGATTGCCCGGTCGCACCCTTCACGAGATTCGGCCCACCCAGCCCCATGAACGACGTGCCCTCGACCATGAGGATCACATCCGAAAGCGCCGGGAGATACGCACCTCCGGCGATACAGGGGCCCATGACTGCAGCCAGCTGCGGAATGCGCAGATAGCGGCGCATGACGGAGTTGTAGTAGAAGATCCGCGCGGCACCGTACTGCCCCGGGAAGACGCCCCCCTGATACGGGAGATTCACGCCTGCGGAATCGACGAGATAGATGATCGGGATGCGGCAGCGCATCGCGATCTCCTGAGCCCGCAGGATCTTCGTGATGGTCTCCGGCCACCACGATCCGGCCTTAACCGTGGCGTCGTTCGCCACCACGACGACCTCGCGGCCGTGGACTCGTCCAACCGTCGTGACCACGCCCGCCCCGGGAGCCTGCCCGTCGTACAGGTCGTGCGCGACCATCATGCCGATTTCGACCGAGGGCTCCCCGTCGTCAAGCAGGAGCCCGATGCGCTCCCGGGCGGTCAGCTTGCCCTGCGCGTGCTGCCGATCGATCCGCTTCTGGCCACCCCCGAGACGGAGCTGCTCGCGAAGTGCCTTCAGCTCCCGGGAGAGATCACCCAGGCGGTCCGACAGCTCTCCGTCAGCCGGCATGGGTCGCGGCGAACCACTCGTTGACGTAGGCGATCGCGTCGGTGGTCGACGTTCCGGGACCAAAGAGCCGGCCGATGCCCTGCTTCTCGAGCTCGGCCACATCGTCTTCGGGGATGATTCCGCCGCCGGTGAGGAGCATGTGATCCGCCCCCGCCTCGTCGAGCAGCGCCTTCACCCGCGGGAAGAGCGTCATGTGAGCGCCGGACAGGACCGACATCGCCACTACGTCGACGTCTTCCTGCACCGCGGCGGTCACGATCATCTCGGGCGTCTGGTGGAGACCGGTGTACACGACCTCGAACCCCGCATCGCGAAAGGAACTCGCGATGACCTTAGCTCCACGATCGTGCCCATCGAGCCCCGGCTTGGCGACCAGGACCCGGATCTTTCGTTCGTCTGACATGTTCAGGATCAGCGTTGATTCGCGTGTCAGGCGGGCCACCAAAGCGACGTGGGCCCAGGCACTAGCAATGTAGAAGAACCTTGGAGGGGCGTCGATTCACCATGTCGTCGATTCGACATATCGAGAGGCAGCCCACCGCCTGCTAACCGGCGCCCATCTCCTTCCGGCCGGCCAGCCAGTGCGGGAGATCGGCCAGATCGGCAACCGTGTCCGCTCGCTCGTGGTGGAGTCCGAGCGGATCCAGCAGCACAGCCCCCAGGCCCGCACCGCGGGCCCCGACGTAGTCGACCGGGTACAGGTCCCCGACGTAGACGCATGCCTCGGGGGGAAGTTCGAGTGCCCGGCATCCGGCCTCGAAGATCTCCGGATCGGGCTTCTCGAACCCGACGACCTCGGAATCGATCACGAACTCGACATGCTCACGCACGCCGGCAGCCTCCAGGGCCCCCTCCATGCGACCGTCGGCATTCGAGATCACCGCCACGCGATACCCGTCCTCGCGCAGGCGGCCCATGACGTCACCCGTGTGCGGTAGAGAAAAGGTCCACAGGTGCTCGGCATGATGTGCTTCGCGCACACGCTGCCCTACCGCATCCACGCCATCGTCCGGCACGCCACACGCCGCGAACAGCCTCAGGAAATACTGGCCCCAGAGCTCGGGCTCCGTACCCTTGCTCCCCTCCTCGATCCGGTCATGAAGAGTGCGGCGTGCGGTCAATTCGACCCGCTGGAACTCCTCGACGGCGATCTCGACCCCCTCGTGCCTAAGGATCTCGACCATCCGGGATGGATCGAGATAGACCAACGTGTTTCCAGCGTCGAAGAGGACTGCCTGAATCAGAAGAACACCGGCTCCTTGTACGAGCCGAAGACCTCTTCCATGGCGGCCCGGATCTCGTAGAGCGTGCAGTAGGCGCGGGCACAATCGAGGATGTACGGCACCACGTTGTCCTCACCCCGGCACGCCTCGGTCAGCGCGGCGAGAGCGGCCTGTACGGCATGATCGTCCCGTTCGGCTCTCATGGCCGCCATCTTCGCGACCTGACGCTCCTCGATCTCGGGTCCGATGCGAAGCGTGTCGATCTCGATGTCCCCCGAGCCCTCGGTGAAGTGATTCACACCGACGATCACGCGCTCACCGGATTCGACTTCCCGCTGCTGGCGCATCGCGGAATTCGCGATCTCCTGCTGGAACCACCCCTGCTCGATGCCCGGGACCACCCCGCCCATCTCATCGATCTCGTCGAACAGGGCGAGCGCATCGCGTTCGAGTTCGTCGGTGAGGGCCTCCACGAAGTGAGAGCCCGCAAGCGGATCGATCGTGTTCGCGACCCCCGACTCGTACGCGAGCACCTGCTGGGTGCGCAGCGCGATGCGGACGGCCTTCTCGGTCGGCAGGGCCAGCGTCTCGTCCATCGAGTTGGTGTGCAGCGACTGCGTGCCGCCCAGCGCCGCAGCCATCGCCTGGTAGGCGACGCGCACGATGTTGGTCTCGGGCTGCTGCGCGGTGAGCGTCACACCGGCCGTCTGGCAGTGCGTGCGCAGACGCCACGAATCCGGATTCTTCGCCCCGTACGTCTCCTTCATGCCGCGCGCCCAGATCCGGCGGGCCGCACGGAGCTTCGCAATCTCCTCGAAGAAGTCGTTGTGTACGTCGAAGAAGAAGGAGAGGCGCGGCGCGAACGAATCGACGTCGAGGCCCCGCGCAATCCCACGCTCGACGTACTCGAAGCCGTTGCGGAGGGTGAATGCGAGTTCTTCGGCGGCGGTGGCCCCAGCCTCGCGGATGTGATAGCCGGAGATCGAGATGGGGTTGTACTTCGGGGTGTTCTGGCTCGACCACTCGAACATGTCGACGATGCAGCGCAGCGCCGGCTCCGGCGGGAAGATCCAGGCGTGCTGAGCCTGATATTCCTTGAGGATGTCGTTCTGGACCGTGCCGCGGAGCACGCTCACGTCGACGCCCTGCTTTTCAGCAGCGGCGACGTAGAAACAGTAGAGGATGATCGCCGGGCCGTTGATGGTCATCGAGACCGAGACCTGGTCGAGCGGGATTCCCTCGAAGAGCTGCTCCATGTCCGCGAGGGACGAAATCGCCACGCCGCACACCCCGACTTCGCCGAGCGACCGGTCATGATCGGAGTCGTACCCCATGAGCGTGGGGAAGTCGAATGCGACGCTCAGGCCCGTCTGCCCATGATCGAGGAGGTACTTGTACCGCTCGTTGGTCTCCTCGGCCGTCGCGAATCCAGCGAACTGTCGCATCGTCCAGAGGCGCGTGCGGTACATGGTCGTGTACGGCCCCCGCGTGAACGGGTACATGCCGGGATACCCGACCGAGGAGTCGTCCGACGCGTGGTCGAGCTCGGTGTACAGGGGCTTCACGTCACGTCCGGAGACGGTCGAGAAGAGCACGTCACGCTTGGACGTCCCGTCGTAGGCCTCTTCCCACTCGGCGAGGCGGGCCTTCAGCTCGGTGATTTCCCGGTCACGGTCCTGCACCGCGCTCTCGAGATCGGTCCGGCTGAGCACGTCCTTTTCGATTGTCGACATGGTGCGGCTCCCTGCGCGTCGTCCCTTCGACCGCACGTGGCGATCGTCGTCTACAGCTCTAAAGATAGCCGGGAAGTTCCGGCGGGCGGAGGGTTCTAACGCAGAAGGGAGCCGAGAATCGCGTCAGCGGCGGAGTAGGGCGTACCGCTACCGGACGCGATTTCGTCAACTCCGCGCTCCAGAAGTCGGCGCACCTCGTCGGAGCTCCACGCTACGCGCCTCAGCTCCCGGTCCACGACATCACGAATCCGGATCGCGGCCCGAGCTCGTCGTCTCTGCTCCAGTTCACCACTTTCCTCAAGCCAGCTCCGGTGCTCCGAAATCGTCTCCAGGAGCTTCTCGACGCCGTCGTTGGTCAACGCGTTGGTCGTCAGCACCGGCACGGACCACCCATCGGGCTCCTGCGCCGGTGGGCTCGTCGTGCGCTCTTTCTTCAAGACCTGCCCGAGGTCGACCCCGTGGTGGGCCGGGATGTCCTTGAGCGCGCTGCCGGCCCGAAGGTGCAGGGCCTGCCGGAGTTCCTTCACCAGACGCGGGGCGCCCGGCCGGTCGGCCTTGTTCACCACGAAGATGTCGGCAATCTCCATCAGGCCGGCCTTCATGGCCTGAATGGCGTCACCCGACTCCGGCACGAGGACCACGACCACCGTGTCTGCAGCCGCGGTCACCTCCAATTCTGTCTGCCCGACCCCGACCGTCTCCACGAGCACACGATCGAAGCCGAAGGCGTCCATGAGATCGACCACCTCCTTGGTCGTCGTCGCCAGACCACCGAGGGATCCACGGGTGGCCATCGACCGGATGAAGATGCCCGGGTCCGTCGAGATGTCGTTCATGCGGATGCGGTCCCCGAGGAGGGCCCCGCCCGAATACGGCGATGTGGGATCCACCGCCACGACCCCCAGATACTCCTCGAGCTTGCGGTACTCAGTCGCCACCGCTGCAACGAGGCTCGACTTCCCAGCTCCCGGGGGTCCTGTGAACCCGACGCGCTTCGTCTGCGGCCCCTTCGCCATGACCGTATGCAGTACATCCTGGAAGCCGGCCCGCTCGTTCTCCACGACGGAGATTGCCCGTGCGAGCCCTAGCGCCTTCCCATCCGCAAAGCGCTCGAGCAGCGCCTGATTTTCCGGCGACAAAGAGGCGGACGTCATCGGGAATCGATCCCGCGGGCATGACGCAGCGGGTTTTCGAGGAGATGGGTCGGAATGAAGAGCACGACGACGAACATGATGAGCGCCACACCGAGGCCGGTGCCGAGAAGCCACCAGTTCCGCAGAGCGATGAAGAGGATCGAGGTGATGACGGCCGTTACCGAAGCGAAGATGCTCAGGAGCAGACGCCGCGCCTGAAGATGGAGGAAACGCTCCTGCTGCTGAATGTCCCGAGGGTGGACGCGCACGCGCAGCTCTTCTCGCTCCGCGCGGGTCACGAGATCGCGTACCGAGCGGACGACCTGCTGTGACTCCTCCATGAAGTTCTTCGCGAGCTGAGCCGGTTGCTGGCCAGCGCCCTTCGTCAGCTCGGCCCGATTCTCCTGCACGACGGTCCGGATGAAGGACAGACCGTCGAAGCGGGCGTCGTAGCGGAAGGCGAGCCCTTCGATCAGCGCCGACGTCCGGAAGAAGTAGACCAGCTCCTGCGGCAGGACGAGCGGCCAGGTGTAGAAGGTGTCGAGCAGCTGGGCGATCACGTCCTCGACGATCATCTGGTGGTTCGTCGTCTTGGCTCGTTCGACAATTCTCAGAATTTCGGTCGCGGCCTCCCGGATCTCGCCGCGTGACACCTCCGAACTGATCATCCCGAGGCGATACATCTCGTTGATGACGCCGTCGATATCCTCGCGACCAAGCGCCAGCGCGATCCCGAGGATCGACTCACGCGTCCAGCGCGGCACCTCCAGCACCGAGCCCCAGTCGAGCACCACCAGCGTCCCGTCGTCCTGGACCAACAGGTTCCCGGGGTGAGGATCGGCGTGCATGAAGCCATCGACCATCATCATCCGCATGTACGTGCCGGTGAGCCTCTTCATCATCTGCCGGAACGACAGCCGCCCCGAAGAGAAGTGCTCCTGAAGCCGATCGATCTTCGTTCCCTGGCAATACTCCATCACGAGCACGCGCCGGGCCGTGAAGCCTTCGATCACATCGGGCGCCCTCACGGACGGGTCATTCGCAAAGAACGACTGGAACCGCTTGATGTTCGCCGCTTCCTGTCGGAAGTCCATCTCCTGCCGCACACGAACGGAGAACTCGCGCACCACGTTGCTCAGCGCCCGAACATGATGATTCGGAAACAGGATGTTCAGCCAAAACAGGAGACGAAACGAGATCGCGAGATCGAGGGCCACGATCGTTTCGACGCCCGGCCGAAGAACCTTGACGACGACATCCCGGCCGTCGACGCTCGCCCTGTGGACCTGCCCGAGGCTCGCTGCCGCCAGCGGCTGGTCGTCGAAGTCCTCGAAGAGCTCCGTGACCGGAGCGCCCAGTTCACCCTCGATCACGCGTCGAACTGCATCGGACGAATCCGGCGGAACGCGATCCTGAAGCTTGCCGATCTCGGACAGGTAGGGCTCCGGGAGGATGTCCGCCCGTGCGCTCAGCAGCTGAGCGATCTTGATGAAGGCCGGACCGAAGTGAGCGAGTCGCGCGGAAAGCAGCTCGGCTCGTCTCTGATGATGCTCCGGAGTTCGTGACGCCGGCCGACCGACGAGCAGGAGTGACCGTCGATCCCGCATGAACGACACGGCGAACGGCGCGAATCGCGCGAAAATGGCGAGGGTTCGACCGAGGCGCTTCATGGGCTCAGCCGCCGAGGAGGAGCTTGGAAGCGAGACCGAGTAGAAGGAAGAAGCCGCACAGGTCCGTGAGGGTGTGAACGAAGACCGAGGAAGCGACGGATGGATCTACCCCGATCCGGTCGAGAGTTGCCGGCACGAAGGCGCCCGCGACGCCGGCCACGATCTGGTTGCCCCACATCGCCAGCATCACCACGAGGCCCAGCCCCGGATTGCCACCCGGAATCACGAGCGCGATCGCCGCGATTCCGACGCCGAGCGCCGCACCGATGACGAGGCCGATCAGCAACTCCTTCATCACGAAACCACGAGCGCTGCCGGGCCCCTCGACCGTGAGTCGACGGATCGTGATGGCGAGTGACTGGGTGCCGGAACTCCCGCCCATCGCGGCGATGATGGGCGCCAGGAAGGCGAGCGTGATCACCTGATCGATGACGTCCTCGAAAATCAGGATCACCGAGGCCGCGAGTGAAGCCGTCACGAGATTGAGCGCGAGCCACGGAAGTCGCGTCCGCACGGACTCCGTCCAGGTATGGCGAAGCTCTTCTTCGTCCGAGACACCTGCGAGGCGGAGAATATCCTCCGTCTGCTCCGCCTCGATCACGTCGATGACATCGTCGAAGGTGATCCGGCCGAGCAGGACACCACCGGCAGTCACCACCGCGATCGAGGCCAGGTTGTACCGGCTGATCAGTCGACCCACCTGCTCCTGGTCTTCCTCCGGACGCACCGTCGCCACGGGCTCCTCGACGAGACCTTCGATGGGTCGGGTGGGGTCGGCGATGACGAGTTCATCCAGTCGTAGAGTCCCCATGAGACGCCGCGACTCGTCGACCACGAACACGGTGTAGAAGTCCTCGACCTCCCGTCCCTGCAGCCGGACCTGATCCAGTGCCTCCAATGCGGTGAGGGTCGAGACGACGGAGACGAGGTCAGTGGTCATGAGACCGCCGGCCGACTCCCCATCGTACTGAAGCAGGTCGATCAGCTCACCGGCAGTCTCGACGGCGAGCTGTTCGAGAATCGCCTGCTGATCCGGTGGA
>Ga0181579_10000613_pt1 | contig 29176 bp, 29 predicted proteins | sample 071ome_24_FD_132996 | JGI IMG/M metagenome (GOLD analysis project Ga0181579, IMG submission 132996) | Coastal salt marsh microbial communities from the Groves Creek Marsh, Skidaway Island, Georgia - 071402CT metaG (megahit assembly) | ecosystem: Environmental > Aquatic > Marine > Intertidal...
ATAGGCTACCAAGGCGTCTCGATATCGCTGTCGAGCAGAACCTGAACCTAGCGTGTTGATTTCAAGCGCTACCATGGAGGTGATGCCCAAGGCCTGCCAACAGGCCCAACCAAGACCGATCAGTTCTGCATCAATATCCGGTCCGTGCAGACCGTAGGCCTCTGCACCGATTTGATAGAACTGCCGATAACGGCCTTTCTGCGGTTTTTCGTAACGGAACATAGGACCCGAATAGCAAACTCGTTGAGTCTGATTAAACAGCAGACCATGCTCTTGCAGCATACGCACGCTGCTAGCCGTCCCTTCCGGCCGTAATGACAGTGAGTCGCCGTCGCGATCCGCCAGGGTGTACATCTCTTTTTCTACGATGTCGGTGGCTTCACCGACCCCGCGTGCAAATAGCTCGGTAAACTCGAGCAACGGCAATCGAATTTCTTCGTAGGCGTGCCCGGATAACACGCGCCCAATTGTGTCTTCTACCAAGCGCCAACGGCGCGACTGATCGGGCAGAATGTCGCGCATTCCGCGTACTGCTTTCACCACAATGTTTTCGCCTAAGTTGAGGGGTCGGGTTCTGACACGTTGCCGGGCTGAGCATCCGCTTCGAGCATAAGGTTCGCAACGTCTTTGCGTGTAAAGGGCTGCAAATCCACTTCGCTGCCGTTAAAAATCACCGTTACCCCGGGACTGTAGCCCAGCTTGACCCGAAAAGGACCCGCGCCAACATAGCGCCGGGCCTGACCCGCGCGTCCAAGGTCCGCATACAGCAGCACTCCCGTCTCATCCCGCAGTTCGAACCAGCAATCCGAAGCGAAGGACAGTTTAATCTCGTCGTCGCCCAAAGCGGTTAGTCTGGGCAGCGCGTAAGCCGTTGCCAGTTCTCTCTCGGCAACCACTGTGTCTTCGGGCGACTCCGCAAACTCGGCGATCTGGTCAACGCCGTCGGTTAGATCGTCAACCAGATCGCTGCCTGCCTGCTGTTCGTCCGATAATTCTTGCGGTGACTGACGTGCGGACAGTTGTGAATCCGCCGGCTCTTCAATTTCAAAACCGCCTGCGAGTTCGACAGTTTCCTCGGTCTCTTGAGGTCTCTCTGTCGCCGCCCTGACTTTATCTCCAGCGCCATCCAGCCCGGCGATCATAGCCGACTCAAGGCCAGCCTCCGCCGCTTGAATTTCAACACCGCCTTCAACCGCTGCAGCGACGACCGCTTCTTTCTCGCTGGCCGCATCTTCAACTGCGGTGGCGTCAGGCAAATCATCGGGCGCATCAACGCGTTCCTCGACCTCCGTCGCCACGACCGGTTGGGGGATGCCGGAGGCGTTTTCCTCGACGTCGCCCTGATCGCTTCCCGTCACGAAATAAACAAAACCCGCAGAGAGCACCAAGGCCAGCGCCGCCCATCTGCCCACTTTCAGCGGCCGCAGCGGTTTTTCACCCGAGGCGCGATCAAGCACCGGCTCAGCAGTCGCAGGGTCCTCAGCTTGCACCGAATGTTGGGCCCACCACGCATCGATTAGCGGCTGAGATGCCAAACCCAACAATTTGGCATAGGAACGAATGTAGCCATTAACGTACACCCTTTCCGGTAACTGGTCGGGCTTACTTTCTTCAAGGGCGCGAACCATCCGAACAGACAGATTCAGTATGTCTGCTGTTTGCTCGCGGGTCAGATCCAGGGCCTCACGCCCCTCTGCGAAGACCTTGCCTGCGCCTTGAATTGTCTGGCTGTCTTTTTGTTCGTTCATCTGTCGTCATTCATCTGTTCGAGCCAAACCCAAGGCATCTCTATTGCACCTGAACCACGTCTACTTGTTGTGCCAGACGTTCGCGGTATCGACTCTGACGGCGGGTGCGGTCCTCCACCATGCCAACCAACTGACCGCAGGCAGCATTGATATCGTCCCCTCTCGTCGTTCGGATCATGGTGATGTACCCGGCCTGCATGAGTATCGTTTGAAAGGCATAAACATGCGCATTTTTTGGCTTTTCATACCCTGAGCCGGGAAACGGGTTAAACGGAATCAGGTTGATCTTACAGCGCAAAGAGCCCAGCAGCTTGGCTAGGGCTTTGGCGTGCTTGGGTTGATCGTTGATTCCCCGCAGCAGGGTATATTCGATCACCAGCTTCCGTGCTGGCCCAAGGTGCTCAACATAGTCCCGACAGGCATCTAACAACACCTCAATGGGATATTTTTTGTTGATTGGCACCAGTTCGTTTCGCAGTTCGTCGAAGGGTGCATGCAGCGATATCGCCAAGGACACATCGCTGTGTTCTTGCAGTTGCCTGATTCCCGGCACCACACCCGCGGTGCTTACCGTAACTCTGCGCTTCGACAGTCCGAACGCGTGATCATCGATCATAATGTTCGTGGCCGGCAGCACCGCATCAAAGTTTAGGAGCGGCTCGCCCATACCCATCAACACCACGTTCGTCACGCTTTGTGACTGTTCGGCAAGATAAGCGTTGGCGATAACCATCTGCCCGACGATTTCTGCCGAAGTCAGGTTGCCGTTAAAGCCCTGCTTGCCCGTGGAACAAAAGCTGCAGTCCAACATGCAGCCTACTTGAGACGAGACACAAAGGGTGTTGCGGCCTTTCTCGGGGATAAGAACCATTTCCACAAGATCACCGGCACCGACCTTGAGCAGCCACTTTACCGTGCCGTCCTTGGAAACAAAGTGCTCATGTATCTCTGGCAGCGTCAGACTGCAGTTATCGAGCATCCACTGGCGAGCAGTAAGAGGAAGGTCTGTCATACCACCAAAATCCGTCAAACCTTGGTGGTATACCCATTTCATGATCTGCCGGCCTCGAAACGCCTGCAGACCTATTTGCTGGAACAGCGCTTCAAGTTGACCTCGATCCAACCCGTAAAGATTGTGTTTGCTGGTCACGCTGACGTTCCTGTTTATCCTGAGACCACCGCCTCAGGCGCGGTCGATGATTTCATCGTCGTTAAAAAAGAAGGCTATCTCACGAGCCGCCGACTCTGGACTGTCTGAACCATGTACTGCGTTAGCGTCGATGGATTCAGCAAAGTCAGCTCGGATGGTGCCCGGATCCGCTTCCTTGGGGTTGGTAGCACCCATAAGGCGTCGGTTGGTTGCAATGGCGTCCTCGCCCTCTAGCACCTGCACCATCACTGGCCCGGATCGCATGTAACTGCACAGATCGGCAAAAAACGGCTTACCGTCGTGTTCCGCGTAAAAACCGCCGGCCTGAGCTTCAGTGAGCTGCAACATTTTGGAGGCGACAATTCGTAGCCCACCTTTTTCAAAGCGCGAGTAGATTTCGCCAATTAAGTTCCGAGCTACTGCGTCTGGCTTCACGATCGAAAAAGTTCGCTCAATTCCCATGGTCATCTCCGTTATTCATATGCGATTGAGTTTCGTCCCCGGCACGAAGCGAGCATTAACAACACCCTCTCTCGGACAACGGAAAACCCCTCTATGTATCTAATTTTTAATAAAAAACTCTGGCTCACCGAGCTTCGAGGGCGCGTATTATACGCCTGCGCGTTACTGACGCAATCGGCCCAGCACCTGAGATAAATGGAGTGCGGCTTGGTCAATCTCCGCCAGAGTGGTGTAGCGGCCAAAACTGAATCGCAGAGAACCTTGGGCCATTTGTGAAGACAATCCAATACCCCGCAGCACGTGGGAGGGTTCGACATTGGTTGAATTGCACGCCGATCCCGTTGATATAGCCAGCTCGGACAACGCCAGCAGCAGTGTTTCGCCGTCAACACCACCGAAAGCCACGTTGACGATCTGCGGAATGCAAACCTCAGCATTAGAGGTTAGGGCGACGTCTGGCATTTGAGCCAGGTGACTGGCAAATCGGTGCCTGAGCGCTTCAATGCGCTGGGTTTCCCCCGCCATGTGGTCATGCATCAGCTTCGCGGCTGCCGACAAGCCAACAATCTGGTGGGTCGGCAAGGTACCCGAGCGCATGCCCATCTCGTGTCCGCCGCCGTGGATTTGAGCTTCAAGGGACAGCCCGTCGGAACGACGCACGTACAGCGCGCCGACGCCCTTGGGGCCGTATATCTTATGCCCGGACAGAGACAGTAAATCCACGCCAAGGGTCTGAACGTCAATGGGCAACTTGCCATAGCTTTGGGCCGCATCGGTATGACACAGCACACCGCGCTCGCGGCAAACGCGGGCAATCGCGCCAATGTCGCTGACGCTGCCAAGTTCATTGTTAACCTGCATGATCGAGGCCACCAAGGTGTCCGGGCGAATGGCATCCGCTACTGCTTGGGCAGAAACCACACCTTGGCTGTCCGGTGTAAGACGGGTCACGCTAAAGCCCTGTGTTTCCATCCACGCAACGGTGTCGAGAATCGCCTTGTGCTCGATCACGCTGGTAATTAGGTGCAGGCGGCCCAGTCGTTTACCCCGCTCTAAAAGTCCTTTTATGGCGAGGTTGTTCGACTCCGTGGCCCCAGATGTCCAAATGACCTCTCTGGGATCCGCACTCAGGGTGTTGGCAACCTCAACGCGAGCCGTCTCCACCGCCTCCTCGGCCTGCCACCCATAAACGTGGCCACGAGACGCGGGGTTTGCGAAGACTCCGTCCATGGCTAGGTGCCCGCTCATCACGTCAACCACCTTCGGGTCTGTCGGCGTCGACGCGGCGTAATCAAGGAAAATGGGGCTGCTCATGCAGTAACACTCTTATAAGACCAGCGCAGATCTTAACGTGAATACGCGATTCCAGCGTGACGGACTTAGTGAAAATTTTTCGGACACGCGAGCTGCGGTCTTTGAGGGGATTGTTAACGCCGCCACGCCCTAGTGCAACGATACACACAAGGGCTGTGCAAACCTAGGTCACGAACGATAGCGGCCGAGGGCGACCCGCACTGCACCGCTCAGGCCTACCCGCAAAGGCATACCCGGTCGGCTGTCGCGACATTGCGATTGGCCCTGAACCCAGTTGAGTATTGCCTCCCATGCTTCTAGATCTTTTCTCGTTTGCCGCGCCGGCAACTCGTGAATGCCGATACCCAACTCCGCGCCTCGTGTGTAATTCACCGAGTCGCGTAACGTGGCGATCGAGGGAATTTCAAAGTTCTGCAAAAACTTCAGCAACCGCTGGCTGCCTCGACTGTTTGTTTTTAGGCGGTTGGCGATAATGCCGATACGTTTTTGGGCCAGCGCCCCGCGACTGCCCAGCAACAAATCCCCAATGCAGTGAGTTGCTGCGTGTATATCGATATCAGACGACATGACCGGCATTAAAATCGAATCGGCGCCCCGAGTAGCCGCTTCTAGACCATGGCGATCCAATCCGGCAGGCGTATCAACGATCAACGCCGTACAGTCCTTGGGCGGGGTCAACTGAAAGGTACGCGTCGACTTTCCCTGATTCCGATAGCCAGCAATCCCCGCAATGGGCGCTTTGTCCTCTGGCCTTCGTTTCAACCATCGGATAGACGACCCTTGAGGGTCGAGATCTAAAATCGCAGGCGATTCGCCATGCACCGCCAGCGCGGCGGCTAAATTGACGGCAACGGTGGTTTTCCCCGATCCGCCCTTGCTGTTGACGATCACGATTTTACGCATCCCCGAAGTTGACCGCGATGGGCTGGGGAATGCAAGCGGTCAAACACTTAAAAACCATGAACAAATAGTCAGTTAGGAGCACAAACGCCAGTACTACTTGATGCGGCGCTGCACCGACTTAAGCATACCCCTGAGTATCTGGACCTCAGTTTCATCAAGCTGTTGCCGCATAAAGAGACGGCGTAATCTCGTCACCGTATTGCCAGGGTTTGCCGGATCCACAAAACCGGTTGCGACCATTACCTCTTGCAAATGCTCGAGCAGTTTATCCATCTGCACACCGGACGCCGGGTCTTTGTCCCAAATCCGTTGACCTATGGCCGACACCTCGTCCTGCACCAATTGACTGTCCGCCGATACCTGCACAGACGCTTGCTCCATGTACTGAAAAACCTCGTAACAAATCACTTGGACGGCCATCGCCAGATTCAAAGATCCGTACTCTTTTGAGGAAGGGATCTGCAGGTGAGTATGGCAGCGCTGCAGTTCATCATTACTCAAGCCGCTGTCCTCGCGGCCAAATAAGATGGCAATTTCCGCGTCCGGTGCCTGCTCAGCTAAGACCGGTCCTAGGTCTTTTGCCAGCACGGCCGGCCAGGGGATCGCCCGTGCGCGAGTGCTGGTACCAATAACGTAATGACAATCGGCTATGGCCTCGGCCACGTCGGTTACCACCTTGGCACCATCAAGTACATCCATGGCACCCGCAGCCCGCCAATCTGCTTGAGGATCTGGGTAGCGAGCCGGATTCACCAGCACTAGCCGATGCAGACCCATGGTTTTCATGGCTCTGGCTGTACCACCGATATTGCCTGGGTGACTGGGTTCGACGAGGACGATGCGAATGCGCTGAAAAAGGGTGTTCAATCTAATTGCCGCCTTGGATTGGAGGGTTCATATCAGTATTTAAGCTCAGTTTACTTGGCTTCCCCGCCTGCAACCTTTAGCATGCGCAGCCTCTTCGTCTGGACACCGCAGCTATGCAGCCCATGGCAAACATCGCGTTACGCGCGGCAAGAAAGGCCGCGGACTTTTTAGCCCGCAGTATGGATCGGCCGGACCAATTCCAGATACAGGAAAAACGCCGCAACGATTTTGTCTCCAACATCGATCGCACCGCGGAAGCGATTATCATTGAACAAATTCGTGAAACCTACCCAAACCATCGAATTTTGGCAGAAGAATCTGGCGAACAGGCCGGCGATTCTGAGTACACGTGGATTATTGATCCGTTGGACGGCACCCTCAACTACCTGCAGGGTATCCCCCACTTCGCGGTGTCTATTGGCATCATGAAGGGCAATCACCACGAGCATGGGGTCATTGTGGACCCAGTCCGGGGCGAAGAATTTGTGGGCAGCCGCGGCGCCGGCGCCCAACTGAACGGCAAACGTATTCGCGTCACCACCCGCGCAAAACTCAGTGAATGCGTACTGGGCACCGGTATTCCACCGGGCAGCATGGATCTGCTGCCCACCTATTCCCGCACCTTGGAAACTCTGACCGGCACATGCCGCGGTATCCGCCGTGCCGGCAGTGCGGCATTGGATTTGGCTTACATCGCATCGGGGCGAATGGACGGTTTTTGGGAGTCGGGTCTGAGCAAGTGGGATATTGCTGCGGGCATCGTCCTAGTGCGCGAAGCTGGCGGTTTTGTCAGTGATCTGGAGGGCGGTGAAAGCTTTTGGGAGACCGGCAACATTGTCGCCGCAAACGCCAAGTGTTTTCGGCCATTGATTCAAACCCTCAAAAGCTAACGTGTCACAGGCTTCGGCTGAGCATTTCGCACCTCAGGTCGGTCTAGTGCTCGCGACGTAAGGGTCCTCAGGGATAGCTGCCGTCTTCGTTGGCGTCGGTTTCGGGCTCTGGCACCAACAAATCTTCCCGAGATATGTTCATGGCTAGCAGCACATTGGCAGCCACGTAAATAGACGAATAAGTACCAATCACCACACCGATGGACAGAGCTGTGGCAAAGCCCCGTATCACTTCTCCGCCCGCAAACAACAGGGCCAGCAGTACGAACAACGTGGTCAATGACGTCACCAAGGTACGCCCCAAGGTCTGATTCAGCGCGGTATTGATGATCTCAACGGGCAGGCCACGGCGAGCTTTACGAAAATTCTCCCGAATTCGGTCGCTGACTACGATAGTGTCATTGAGCGAATACCCGATAACCGCTAGCAGGGCTGCCAACACGGTCAGGTCGAAGGTCCACTGAAAGACGGAAAAACAACCAAGCACGATAATCACATCATGCGCCAGCGCAACCACAGCACCGACAGAAAACTGTTTGGTAAAACGAAACAAGATGTACAGCATGACGATGATCAATGCGGTCAGCAGGGCCAAGCCGCCGTCTTCGGCTAATTCATCGCCCACCGCCGGCCCGACGTAGTTAGACTGCAGTAAAACAATGCCCGCATAGTTGTCTGCCAGCGCACGAAAAATCTCATCACCCAAGCCCACCTGTGCCGCAGGGTCCGCGCTGGCTTGTGGCGGCACCCGGATCAGTAGGTCTTCATCAGAACCGAAGGTTTGGACGGTGCCATTTGTGAAACCCGCATCCACCAAGAAGCCGCGCACAGCCTGCGGATCGACCTTCTCGGCCAGCTTTACCTCGACAAGGGAGCCGCCGGTGAAGTCTAGGCCGAGATTCATTCCTTGAGTGGCGAGCGACCCCATCGCCACCAATAGCAGCAGGCCGGATAAGGCCGTAGCCATTAGCCGTTTGCCCATAAAATCTATTTGGAAGTCTTTCATATCTTGATGGTTTCCAACTTACGGCCGCCGTACATCAAATTCACCAGTGCCCGCGTCACCAAGATAGCTGTGAACATGGAGGTCACGATACCCACCGCAAGCGTGACGGCAAACCCTCGCACCGGGCCGCTGCCTATGGACAGCAAAATAATGGCAACAAAGAACGTGGTCACGTTGGCGTCGGTAATGGTAAGCAAGGCTCGGTCAAAACCGGCTTGGATGGCCATTTGCGGCGGATGATTCTTAAGCTCTTCGCGAATCCGCGAGAAAATCAGCACATTGGCGTCCACGGCCATACCCACGGTGAGCACGATGCCCGCTATGCCAGGCAGGGTTAGGGTCGCACCTAGCACCGACATAATCGCCACCAGCAAGGTCAGGTTCGCAGCCAGGGCTACGTTGGCCGCCAGACCGAAACCGCGATAATAAAAAATCATAAACATCAGCACCAAGGCAAAGCCGATGGCCACTGACTGCCACCCCCTACGGATATTCTCGTCCCCTAGCTGGGCACCCACAGTGCGCTCCTCGACAATGTACATGGGAGCCGCCAGCGCACCTGCGCGCAGCAGTAGCGCAAGATCTTGGGCCTCCCGCAGACTGAGTCCTGTGATGCGAAAGTTAAAGCCCAGAGCCGCTTGGATGGTGGCAACGCTTATCAGGCGACGCTCTTCAACGGTGTAGTACTCCTCTACCGTTTCGCCGTCTACCACGGTTTTACGAACCCGCGGTTTTTGCTCAATAAACAAAATTGCCATGGAGCGACCGACGTTGTCCTTGGTGACGGCGTGCATTTTCCTGCCACCCTCGTTGTCCAGTTCAATGCTGACCTGCGGCTGGCTGGTCTCGGGGTCATAGGACTGCTGAGCGTCCTGAACGTTGTTTCCGGTAACAATGTTGCGACGCATGATGTCTTGGGTTCGGCCCTGATAGTCATAGCTTTCGATCTGAGACTTTCGAGCCCGAGGCAAGGCCTCGAGACGGAACTCCAAATTCGCAAACTTATTCAAAATTTCCTTGGCTCGGGCGCTGTCTTGAATGCCGGGCAAATCCACGACAATGCGTGACCGCCCCAACCGTTGAACTTGAGGCTCTGATACCCCGAGTTCGTTAACCCGATTACGCAAGCTGGTCAGGTTTTGGCTGATCGCTCGGTCCTCTAAAGCACTGATTTTTTCTTCAGTAAGAGTGAATCGAAGCACCGCATTACCGGCCACCTCTCGATCCTGCACAAGAAAGTCTTGGTATTCCGTCAGTGCCTGTCGTGCCTGGTCACGGGTTTCGTCGTCACGAAACGCGATGCTGATGCTGCGGCCACTGATCCAGTCTCGCCCGGGTAAAAATCGAATACGCTGAGAAATCAGAGCATCGCGCATGCCCTCAGCACTGTTTTTGACTACGCCCTCGATGTAATCGTCCATATTCACTTGCAGCAAAAAATGCGCGCCGCCGAACAAATCCAGGCCCAAAGACATAGGCTTGCCGCCAATACCCTGCAGCCACTGAGGGGTCGTTGGGGCTTGTGCAAGAGCCACAACAAAGTCCACCCGCTCGTTATTCAAGGTATCCGCAATCACACGCCGCGCCGCGAGTTGGCTGCCTTCATCAGCCAAGCGAACCAGCAACGAACCCGAATCTTCTTCGATGGCGAGGATGTCTATACCCGCCGAGGTTAGCGCAGACGTGACATTGGCCCGCTGGGAGGCGCCCACCGATTGCTCGCTGTCCAAGGCTCGTATTTGAACCGCTGGGTCGGGCTGGAACACATTGGGGGCGGCGTAAATCGAGCCCAGCAAGCACACCAAGGCGATCAGCGTGTACTTCCACGCCGGAAAAACGTTTATTGGCCCTCGACGCGATGGTGCGCCAAGGAGCGTGGCACCTCGCTCACTTTGGCTTGAGGGTGTCTTGTCGTCGTTTGTCATCCAATCCTCGTTAGAGCCGGTGTATGACGCTCTGCAACGGCGCGATTTCGCGTCCCAGTCAAAGGGTCTATCCGTCCCAGTGGCTTATCGGCCCTGCTGCCAGCTAGTCTAAGGACTTAATTGTGCCCTTGGGCAGAGTCGCGCCCACCGAGGACTTTTGAAAGCGCATTTCGACGCCATCACCAACTTGTACTTTAATGAACTCGTCTTCGACCTTGGTGATTTGGCCCACAATACCGCCGGCAGTCACCACCTCATCGCCCTTGCTCAGACCGCCAACCAACGTCTCGTGCTCCTTACGGCGCTTGTTTTGAGGTCGAATCAGCAAGAAATAAAATATGACGACAAAGCCGCCGAGCATGATGAGATTGATCAGCCCAGCATCCGGGCCGGGACCGGCTGCTTCAGCAGCATGAGCGGTGGTTTCAAACAGATTCATTATTGGCATTCCATTGATTTTGTAGGGATTCCGCGAGGTTGCGAAATGTACCCGTTTCGATAGACCCGCGCAATTGAGCCATCAGATTATGGTAGTAATGCAGATTATGTTGGGTCATCAGCATGGCACCCAACATCTCGCCGCAGCGGTCTAAGTGATGCAAATAGGCGCGAGAAAAGTTCTTGCAGGTATAGCACGCACACTGAGGATCCAGCGGCTCGTCGGCATTTTTGTGTTTGGCGTTGCGGATCTTCACCACCCCGTTCGACGTGAACAGGTAGCCGTTTCGCGCGTTCCGCGTGGGCATCACGCAGTCGAACATATCGACCCCGCGGCTGACCGCCAAAACAAGATCCTGAGGAGTACCCACACCCATCAGGTAACGGGGTTTGTGTTCAGGCATTTGGGGTGTGATGTGGGTGAGGATACGCTCCATGTCCTCCTTGCTCTCGCCCACAGACAGACCGCCGATGGCGTAGCCATCAAACTCGATCTGCTCCAACCCCCGCAGGCTTTCGTCCCGCAAGTCTTCAAACATACCGCCTTGCACAATGCCAAAGAGCCGCGATCCCGGATTCATGCTGCCAGCCCGCTCTTGCTCAAAGGTGGTTTTGCAGCGTGCGGCCCAGCGCATGGAAAGCTCCATAGACGCTCTCGCCTCGGCATGAGTGGCCGGATGAGCCGTGCACTCGTCCAGCACCATGACCACATCAGAACCTAAGTTTCCTTGCACCCGAATGGAAGACTCCGGGGTGAGTTCCACCCGATCACCGTTCACAGGAGAACGAAAAATCACGCTGTGCTCGGTCATCTTGCGCAAGTCACCCAGACTGAACACCTGAAAGCCGCCGCTGTCCGTCAGGATGGGCCCGTCCCAGTGCATGAACTCATGCAAACCACCGAGCGCCCGGATACGTTCATCTCCCGGGCGCAACATCAGGTGAAAGGTATTGCCTAACAACATTTGTGTTCCCGACTCGCGCAGGTCTCTGGGCGTCATCGCTTTTACCGTACCGTAGGTGCCTACGGCCTGAAAAACCGGGGTCTGCACCGTGCCGTGAGGCAGGGTGAGTTGTCCCCGCCGAGCTGCGCCGTCTTGGGCTAATAATTCAAACACGTGCTCTCTCTATAAACATGGCATCGCCATAGCTGAAAAACCGGTATTCCCTGCCCACCGCCTCGGCGTAGGCGGACATCACCAAGTCGTAACCGCCAAAAGCCGACACCAACATCATCAACGTAGACTTGGGTAGATGAAAATTAGTGATCAAGGCATCGACCACCTGAAAAGAAAATCCGGGGGTGATGAATAAGCGAGTGGATCCACTGCCCGCCGCCAATCCCCCGGCAGCTATGGCGCCCTCTAGGGTCCGAATCACCGTGGTGCCCACCGCCACCACGCGCCCGCCGCGGGCCTTGGTTTGCTCTATGCTGGTAACCACATCTTCTTCAATCTGAAAGTACTCTTCATGCATGACATGGGCAGAAAGATCTTCGTGGCGCACCGGCTGAAACGTACCCGCGCCCACGTGCAAAGTGACGAACGCGGTACCAATACCCTGTTGGTTCAATTGCTCCAGCATTTCTTCGGAAAAGTGTAAACCTGCCGTAGGAGCAGCCACAGCGCCCTGATGACGAGCAAAGACGGTTTGGTAGCGCTCTTCATCGGTCGCAGCTTCGGGCGCCTCACTGCCACCTCGCGCAATATAGGGTGGTAAGGGTAACTGACCGTGTCGCTCCAAAAAGTCAAACACAGGCTCAGGAAACCGCAGGTGATAAAATTCGCCCTGACGACCAACGCATTCGATCTGGCTATCGGCCACCTGCAAAGTTCTTCCGGATTTTAGCGGCTTGCTCACCCGAACCTGGCACAGAGCCTCATAACTTGCTGCGCCAATTTCGTTCTCGTCGGGCAGTAACACCCTCTCGAGCATGACCTCTGCGCTGCCTCCGGAATCTTTCGTCGCCAGCAGCCGGGCCTTCACCACACGGGTGTCATTCATTACCAGCAAATCGCCAGCACGCAGAATCTTGGCAAGATCTGTAAACCGGCCGTGAACAATTTCACCGCCCGTAAGCCGCAGCAAACGAGAGTCCGTTCGATTAGCAGCAGGACTTTGCGCAATAAGATGCTCGGGGAGGTCATAATCAAAATCAGAGAGTTTCAATGGCTTTACCGACCAAAGTATACGATCGGCTATTGTATATGCTTCGAGGCTTGGGCAGAATCGCTCGCCTTGAAAGAAACCTTCTTTTTGTCCCTGCCCGGGTGGCGAAATTGGTAGACGCAGGGGATTCAAAATCCCCCGGTAGAAATACTGTGTCGGTTCGAGTCCGACCCCGGGTACCATTTAACCGCCTTGCTATCCCCTGCCACGCAGCTACCATCTTCGATGGGGATTCGACATCCCCGTGTGGAATTCCGCCGCTGCGCGGCAGCCACTGTGTCGGTTCGAGTCTGGCCACGGGTACCATTTAACGGCGTTGCTATCCCCTGCTACGCAGTTCCAATCTTCATGCCCGTTTTGGTAGCCCTCGTCCAGATGGGTTGGGGAGTGAAGTCAACACCGCTGATCCGCAAAGAAAGAATTTAACGAGAGGACACATGAATAGAATAAGAAACATAACCAAGACACTCTTCGTTGTTGCATCTACCTTCGCTGCAGCCAGCGCCGCCGAAAACCCAGGCCTCCCGCCACTTCAAATGGATCTACCAAAGCTATCGCTTACAGAATTTGCGGAATTGTTTGAATCTTCAAAACGGTGGGGTGAGTTTGGCGAAACAGACGAACTTGGGGCGCTGAACCTCATCACACCGCAGACCCGGGTAGCGGCTGCGGCTTTGGTTCAAAACGGTGCGAGCGTGAGTTTATCCAACCCGTTGAGCAAGACTGTGGCAGGCAACTTTATAGAACCGCTGGGGCATCAGACCTTTGTTTTTGATCTGCCACCGGGGTTCGATGGCGGCGAAACTGCCGCCGGCGATGTTTTTAACATCAACTACCACGGCGGCATCCATACGCACATGGACGGAGTCGCCCACTTCGGCTGGAGAGGCAAGCTTTATAATGGCTTCGACTTTAACCCGAAGAAGGATGGTTTCCCGCACGTTGGCGTCGAGCATATAGCTCAACACGGCGTTTTCGGACGCGCAGTACTTGTCGACCTGCCGAGATTGTACAAGGTTCCCTACCTGGCTCCTGGAACAGCGATAACTGCTGAACACTTGGAGGCATGGGAACAGCAGACTGGCACCAAGGTTCAGTCAGGCGACATTCTGCTGCTGCGTGTCGGGCGATGGCAGTTAGCGAACGAAAATGCAGCATACGATGCTCTCGAGGCGACTGCGGGACTGCATGCCTCGGTTGCCCCCTGGCTACGCGCTCGCGGTGTAGCCGCCATCGGTTGTGACGCAATCAGCGACGTTATGCCGAGCAGAGTTGCAAACGTCTTTAATCCTGTTCACACCCTCGCTAACGCTGCCCTTGGCATACCAATTTTCGACCACCTGCAGTTAGATGAGGCTGCAGCAACGGCTGCTCGATTAAACCGGCACACATTTTTGTTTACTGCGGCGCCTCTAAACATCGAGGGAGCCACTGGCTCACCCCTAACACCTTTGGCGATTTTTTGATTCGGGCCTGCTACCGCTGGACGGTAACGCGATTTGCATCAAGGGCGCGCTTATGCCGGCCGCCGCAATTCTGGGGCGAGTCCCTCGCCCATCAAATCGATGAAATTCTCAGCATAAAATGCCTGCCGCGCGGCTACGGAGAGTCTATCCAGAGACTCGCTGAAGCGTTTCAGAGGGTTGCGACCACCTTCTACGTGCGGATAGTCGGTGGAAAACAGACACATTTCTTCATGGGAGTTTTCAATAATCCAGCCGCTGTCCTCATGAGGATAGGGCGTAACGCGCAATTGGCGACGCGCAATCTCGGAAGGTTTGTCCGATAGTTTTTGCAGGCGCTCTTCGTTTTTTGCAAAGGCATGGGCGGCGGAATCGAGGTTTCTAAGCCAGCCCGGCAGCCATGATGCGCCCAGTTCTATGGCACCCCATTTCAACTTAGGAAACCGGTCGAAAACACCATCGATAATGAGCGCTGCCAGCGTCTGCTGCACCGAGGTGGAAATCGGCAAATACGTAATCGACGTGAAGTTAGCGTCACCACCATGGAAGTCCGGCACAGCTGGCAGGCCATTTACTTTGTAGGTCAAATTCACTTTTTCTTCCCCGCCTACGTGGAAGAGTATTGGCAGCCCCGCCTCCTGTGCCAACGCCCAAACCGGGAACAAGCCGATGTGGCTTGGGCTGTGATTCTGGGGGCACCAAGAAGGAATCATCAGTGCTTTGGCGCCCATCTCAATAGCCGCTCTTGTGGTTTTTTCCGCTCTATCAAAGTCCTCGAGGGGGACGTATGCGGTTGCCAAGAGTCGTTTATCGACGCTGCAAAAGTCAGTCATCATACGATTGTGGGCGGTTGCAGCGCCGTAACAGAGGTCTAAATCACCGGACTGGTCAAAACCAAAATTTCCCAAGCAAAAAGTGGTAAACACAAGCTGGCTGGCAACGCCTATGTGGTCTATCGCTGCGGGACGATCTTCCCGGAGGAAGGCGCCCTGCGCTTCATAGTTTTTGCGCAACATTATGTTTTCACCAGCGGACGCACGGAAGACTTGGTCTTCTTGCCTCTTCAGCGCATCTTCAATTGCGAGTCTATTCCCAACTCGCACCCCAAGATTCGGGTGCTCAAGGAACCGGTTTAACAATGACTTCTCGAAGTAGGGGTTTAAACAATCTGACATTTCCATGAGATGACTGTCAGCATCGTGAACTAAACGATTTTCGATATACGCCATATTTGCTCTTCCCCTCGATTTAGCGCTGATATTAACGCTGGCTTGATTGGCAGAAAAGCCCGCATGCAGCGCCGTCAGTTGCGGCCGGAAATTAAGCCAATGCGACGCAAAGCTCGCAATCAAATACCTCGTTCCAAGGGGTACCGAAGTAAGCCCTACTCAGTATTCATGCAAAACTTTTCTGCTTTTGTTTATGCAAGCATTGAAATGACCCACAGTCATTTATACACTGACTGCCGGTCATTTATTTTTGAGTCTGTGGTTGGGTGCCCCGTGGGATGAGCTAGCTGTCCTTGATCACACGGTATGGCTCAAGGACTGAATGCAAAGAACCAGTCTGCGCACAACCAGCGTTGCGGACGACGGGGTTTCCGTGCCGCTGAACTACCGGCGACAGACCAAATCCGCACAGAACAGTGTTCGCAGAATCGCCAATGACGTTACAAGAGTTGTGTAAATGAATAATCAGAAAAACCAAACCATCAGCGACCAACCCACCAACGGCGAATTCTCTCGTCACTGGCTTTTGGTGCTGGTTTGCGCGGTTGGGATCGGGGTCGGTGTTTCGGCTTTACCCTTTTACACCCAGGGGCTCTTCATTGAGGCGTGGATCGCCGATTTTGGCTGGACGAGAGCTCAGGCCTCCTTCGGTATTTTGGGTTCGACCATAGCGCTTGCCGCGGTGCTGCCGTTTGTCGGTTCGATTGTAGATCGCTATGGCTTAGTAAAGCCGGTCATGCTTTCTTTGCTGGGGCTGTCGTTGGCCTATGTTCTGCTGGGTATGTTCGTTCAGTCCATTGTCACCTTTGTGCTGCTGGCAATGCTTCAGGCCATTCTTGGCAGCGCCTCCTCACCGCTGGCGTACACCCGTGCGATCAATACGGTGTTCATCAAACAACGAGGCTTGGCCTTGGGCATCGTTCTATCCGGCGCGGGTGTTGCGGCCACGTTTGGTCCGGCCTTGGTGAGCAGCGCGATCGAAGCGTTTAGCTGGCGCGGCGCCTACTTTGCAATGGCCTTATTTACTCTCGTTGTTGGCGGCGTCATTGTTGCCGTCTTATCCCGTCTGAGTGGCGTAGCAAGCTCTGCCGACATTGACACCGAAGCCGCAAAACATGACTTTCAACAGGCCAAGGTTAGCCGGACCTATTGGACAATCATGGCAGCGATTTTTTGCCTGTCTCTCGGACTGGGCGGGCTGATGATTCACTTTGTCCCGATTCTGCTGGAGATCGGTTTCACCACACGCGACGCAGCCCAAGTCGCTGGCGTTATCGGCATCGCCGTTGTGCTGGGCCGACTGGTCGTGGGTTTTGCCGTTGACCGTATCTTCGCTCCTTGGGTGGCCATTGCCATTTTAATGGCTTGTATTGTTGGCGTGCTGGCCCTTGCGCAATTCGGCACACTGGTCGCGGTGCCAGCCGCCTTTGTTATCGGCTTTTCGGTGGGTGCCGAGGTTGACCTCATCGGCTACCTAGTCGCTCGGTATTTTGGTATTCCGGCCTATGGGCAAATATACGGCCGACAGTATTCGGCATTCTTAGTCGCGACAGGCCTCAGCCCAGTGATTCTGGGAGCCGTTCGTGACATCACCGGCAGTTATACGGGATCAATGTATACAGCCGCAGCCTTCATGATTTTGTCCACCGTTTTGTTCGCAAAACTCCCGAAATTTAATCAATAGGACCCGGCCCCAAGGCCCTATGGCTGCCGCCATAGCCAGCTAGCTCTTCCTTGAACCATCAAAGGTTGGCTTGCGCTTTTCGAGAAAAGCTTTGGCTCCCGCCTTCATGTTTTTCGGAATCAACACCGCTTGGTGTTCCATCTCCAAATCCAGTTGCCGTTCGAAACCGTTGTCCACAGCGGCATCAATGGTTTCGCGGATTCGTACCGAAGCGTCCGGCGACGAGTTTTTCAATATGGCGACCGCCTTAGCGGTCTCTTCGTCGAGATCGTCATCAGGCACGGCGCGCCAAATCAGGCCCCATTCTTCGGCTTGGGCTGCGCTCACCCGCTCGCCCAGTAAGGCCATGCTCAAGGATCGCGCCCGGCCTATTCTTCGAGGTAAATTCCACGTGGTCCCCATGTCTGGCACGATGCCAAGATTTGGCCCGAAGGTCGCAACAAAAAACGCACTGTGGGCCGCGATGGTGACGTCGCAGGCGAGGGCCAGTCCGAGTCCGCCACCGGCAGCGGCGCCGTTAACCCTCGCAATTGTCGGCACCGGGCAGTTCTGCAAATCCGCAAGCGCCTTGTTGAAGTAATCAACGTTCGTATCGGCTTGCGGGTTGCCAGCGTTTTCTGCCGGAGACGTGCCGTCGGCTACCTGATTAAGATCTGCCCCGGCACAAAACCCCCTGCCCTGGCCGGTGATGACCAGCGCCCGAATCGACGGGTCTTCACACACCTTCAAAACCCCAGCGCTGATGCCCTGCATCAGGCCATTGGTCATGGCGTTCATCTGATCGGGACGATTTAACCGCAGCCATGCGACGGAATCCTCGACGCTGTAAATCACTGGATCGCTTTCCGACATTGCCTCTCTCCTTTTTTGCCGCGCCCGTGCCCGAACCGCTTTGTTTGCAGGATACCGGGATAGCTCAGCGCGCGCTCCTTACGGTTAAGATACACGCAGACGTCAGGAGGTAACATGAAATTTGGATTAGCGTTCGCAAGCAGTATCAGTATCGATGGCCCGTCCACTCTCGAGATTTGCAAAAGAGCTGAAGCAGCCGGTTTTGAGTCTGTGTGGGGTGGCGAACACGTCATCCGGCCTGACAACATCGAATCAGCCTATCCCTACACAAAGGACGGCAAAATCCCCATGGAGCCGGATACACCAGTGCCTGACCCTCTAATCTGGCTGAGCTACGCGGCGGCGGTCGCGCCTACTCTGAAGCTGGGCACCTGCATCTTGATCGTACCCCAGCGAAACCCGCTAATTTTGGCCAAGGAACTGGCAACCTTGGACCAACTCTCCGGCGGCAGGGTCGAACTGGGACTCGGTGTTGGCTGGATGAAAGAGGAGTTTGATGCCTTAGGCATTCCATGGCCCAGACGCGGTGCACGAAATGACGAATACATCGAAGTTATGCGGGCGTTGTGGGCCGGTCCGCATGCGGAGTTCCATGGCGAATTCATTGACTTTGAAAAGGTCACCTGTAGCCCTCGGCCAGTAAATGGCAGCATTCCTATCTTGGTGGGCGGCGATACCGATGCCGCCATCCGCCGCGCAGTGAAGTTGGCGGACGGGTACTTCCCCGGCGAAGGCGACACTCAGCGGTTAGCCTCGTTACTTGGCCGGGTTAGAGCCGCATGCGACCAAGCAGGTCGCGATTACGGAACATTGAAAGTTAATGCCATGTTCGGTTCTCAAATGGCCGACCCGGAAAGAGGTATCGCGGACCTTCGTAATCTGGGGGTTGGAAGAATCATGGTACCGGCTTTCTTTTTTGCTGGCCTCGGCGGTCTCGATCGCTTGAGCGAATTCGGTGAGCGATTTGTCGCAAAACAGGATTAACCAGTATCTAACAAGGCTCGCGACCCAAGCCGAGGTCGGCGAACCTATGTCTTACCGCCCTAGCCCGTAAAACGCGCTACCGTTTCCCGGGCAATTTGCTGCAGATAACGCGCCTCGTCTTTCGGCAGGCGACCAAAATAATCGTAAGCAACTCCGTCGAGATCGTCATCGTAAAGGGTTAGATACACCACACAAGCACCCAAGTAGGTACCCCGTAAATTGGGGTGGGTGCCATCAAAGTCCGCGTGGAGCGAGAAGTCCGGTCGTCGCTGGTAGGACAAGGCGTAGGCGAGGCCCACCGGGATCACCTGCGCTTTTGCGGCCCGACCCGCTTCGACATAGGTTTGGCTTACCGTTTTAATCATGTCTTTATCGGCGGCCGGGTGCGGCGGCACATAGGCATGGGTCATATAGAGCAAGGGCATGGCGCCGCTTTGCCGCACTTTTTTGGCATAGCGCACGGCGGTATCTAGGAACCCCTCGCGGGCATCCAGGGTGAGCGGCTCGAAACTGCCGCCCTGCATTATTACGGCTTCAAACGCCCGGTCAGACCCAATCCGCTCCGGCTTCAAAAGCCAGTCCAAGTTGTGATGCATCAACCTTGCACCGCCAATGGTTGCGGATTTAAACCCGAAGCTGTCCGAGGGAACGCCAGGATGACGTTCTATCGCCATGCGCTCCACGTGATTGTGCAGGCTGTCGTTGTAGTAAAGATAACTGTTGCCCACAAACAGTACCCGGGTGAGTGGCGCTTCCTGCGGGGCTGCGCTGTGGGCAAGAGCGCTAATCCCAAACAGCACCGAGAAAAATATGCGTTGCAACATTCGTGTCCCTTGAATCGAAGATTGTGCGGACATTACCAACGGCACATCGTTGTGCAAACCTCACTCGTCCCGTCGGCAGCTACCATCAATAGGCGACTACGGTCCGCGCGGCCAACAAACGAAGAGCTTGCCCCGGAACCAGTCTCTTTATAGCTCGATTTTTTATAGCGCTATCGCTTTCTTGCTACTCGCCGTCAGTGGGCGAGCCTGAGATTTCGTCATCGCTTGACAACCGCTTCGCTAAAAATGTTATGTTATAACGAAATATCAACGCCTAACGATGATGCAATCTGATACTGACAACAAATTACCCGTGACCGTGCTCTCAGGCTTTCTGGGAGCTGGCAAGACAACAATCCTCAGCCACATCCTCAACAATCGTGACGGCAAAAGAGTTGCCGTGATCGTCAACGACATGAGCGAAATTAATATCGATTCGGCCATCATCGCATCTGACGTTTCGTTAAATCGCAGCGAAGAGAAACTGGTGGAAATGAGCAACGGCTGTATCTGTTGCACGCTGCGAGAGGACCTACTTGAGGAAGTGACCAAGCTCGCTCAGGAGGGGCGCTTTGACTACCTTGTTATCGAATCAACGGGTATTTCTGAACCGTTGCCGGTCGCAGAGACTTTTACATTTGCCGATGAAAACGGCGTGTCGCTATCTGACCTTGCGCGACTGGACACCATGGTAACCGTAGTAAACGCCGTCAACTTCCTCAAAGACTACGACGAGGCCAAGTACCTGCAAGATACTGGCGAATCTCTGGGCGCAGAGGATGAGCGAAGCGTCGCCGACCTGCTCGTTGATCAAGTGGAATTTGCGGACGTAATTCTGATCAGCAAAACGGATTTAGCCGATCCCGTCGACATCGAGCGACTCACAGCGATTCTAAAAACCCTAAACACTCACGCACAGATTGTTCCTATCGCCAATGGGCATGTGGGCACCGACAAAGTACTCAATACTGGCCTATTCGACTTTGATCGCGCCCAGCTCGCTCCGGGGTGGCTGCAGCAGATGCGAGGCGAACATGTACCAGAAACAGAAGAGTACGGTATCGCTAGCTTTAGCTACCTTGCCCGCCGACCGTTTCATCCGCAGAAATTCCACAGCTTTCTGCACAACACAGAACAGTACGGAAAACTCATCCGCTCCAAGGGTTATTTCTGGCTGGCCACCCGCCCCCAATTCGCAGGTCAGTGGAGCCAGGCTGGTGGCATTGCACGCTACGGCTTTGGCGGCTTGTTTTGGAAAGCTGTTCCCGAAAAGGACTGGCCGGAGGACGAGGATTATCTGGCATCCATAAAGAAGACGTGGACCGAGCCTTTTGGTGACATGCGGCAAGAACTGGTCTTTATCGGTCAGGGTTTGAACAAAGCAGCCATGCTCGAGGCCCTAGACGATTGCCTGCTAAGTGAACAAGAGGTCCTTCGCGGTGTTCCTTATTGGTCTACCTTGAAAGACCCCTTTCCCGCTTGGGAGCAAACATGAGACCCGCACCGGAAAAACAAGCGCTCCAAGGCACGACTAAGGCTGACGGCCTGATCAAAAACATCGCCGCCGGCGATAGCCCGGAAGTTTTGGCAGAAATTTACAACGATGCTGTAAACATGGCCGTCTGGCGGCGGCGAAGCGCGCCGGGGGTGACAGGAGCGGCAGCCGAATTTGTCGCTTCTCGCAAGAAACCCTACCTCTTCGCAATAACGACGCCGAGCAAGGCTCCATCGGTTTTACGCAAAGAACTGGGTGGATCGAGCTTTGGCGAACTGGCAGATGATGTATCTGAGTTAGTGGACATGTTTTGCTGTCTATTCGATCTCGAGCATGCAGGCCTGCGCATGACGGTTCTGCGTGATCCGATGTGCCCAAAGTTCCATGTCGACCATGTGCCATGCCGTTTAATCTCGACCTATACTGGGCCGGCTACCCAGTGGTTGCCCCATCATTTGGTGAGGCGCGACAAGCTTGGCCTTGGAAGCGAGGGCCAAGCAGATCACGAGTCCGGTCTTTACCAACATGCAACCGATATCCAATCCATGAACTGCTCGGACGTTGCGTTGTTAAAGGGAGAAGGCTGGCAAGGCAATCAAAATGCTGGATTGGTACATCGATCACCAGCGATCAAAAGCGGGGAAAGTCGGCTGTTACTGACCCTCGACTTTAGCTCCTAGGGCCCCAGAGCGCAGGCTCACGGCTTCACTACATGCAAAGCCCTGAATGATTGGACGCTCCAGCGAAGTGATTAGAACGGCTAGCGCGAAATCCTGGGCCACCGCTCCAAGTAAACCTGAAGAAGTTCAATAAGGGTTCCGTCAGGATCTTTACACACAGCGACATCGGCCAAGCGCTGATGGCATTGAACGGGCGCTGAGAGGAACTCAACACCCTCGTCTTGCAGACGCTGAAAATCGCCATGCAAATCCTCAGAGGCTAGGCACAGGCGTACAAGACCGAGATCGGTATTTTGTAAGGGCGCGCGCTGCGCCAAGCCAGAGAATTCTGTTAGGTCAAGTTTGGGGAGCCCTTTGCCAAGCTGCATGATGCACGCTCTGCCAGTGGTCTGACTTGGAACATCCAGCGCCTGCGACGGGCTTTCAGGTAGGGTATTGGCCTGCGCAGCCTGTAAATCCAAATACGGAATGCCGGGCATCATCACTTGGAACCCGAGCTTTTCGTAAAAGGCGATGGAGGCGTCCAGATCTGCGACATTGATGTTGATATGCCCCCACCTCAAGCGCTGATTCATTTCCTTTCCTCCAAGCCTTTATAAACGTTAGACCGCTGCTGATACTCATGCCGCGAACCCGGCCCCGTGGCAGGCGGGGCGGAGCTTGGCGCGTAAACCCCAGCGGGTGTTAAACCGCCTGCTACGTCGATCATTCGCGATAAGCAGCCTGCCGCCAAACTCGCAACAAGTTACCACCCCAAATTTTAGCCACATCATCCTCACTGTAGCCTCTTGCCAATAACCCCTTGGTGACGTTCAAAGCGTCACTGGCATCTGCGTAACCCTCAATGCCGCTGCCGTGATTGAAATCCGTACCGATGCCAACGTGGTCCACCCCTACACGCTCGGCAATGTAGTCAACATGATCGAGCATATTGTCGAGATCAATGTCATCGAGAAGCCCGCGAACTTCGGTCAAAAATGCGGCTTTCACCTCAGCGTCGTCGATCTCCCAATACAGTTCGAAGGGATAGAGATAGTCTTCATCGATGCCTGCCGTAAGACGCGCATCGCGAATGGCCCGATCCAGCTGGGCATTGGTTGAGTCGAACAAATACCCTCTGAACGGGGCAACATGAACCACGCCACCTGTCGCGCCGATACGGTCGATTTCGTCGTCACTGAGATTACGGCTGACCGACGTTAAAGCCTGCACATTCGAATGACTGGCGATCACTGGAGCCGTGGATAGGTCCATGACCTGCAGGGCGGCTTGTCGAGAAAGCTGTGATATATCAACAATGCCACCAAGCGCATTAATGCGCCGAATCGCTGCAACGCCCAGTTCAGACAAGCCCCCATGTTCCGCATCGGCTTCCCTGCGCCCCGTCGCAGCGACAAAGAGTGGCCTGGACGAATCGGCAAAGTCGTTGTGCCCCATATGCGTCAGCGCGAAAACACGGACACCGGCCTCGAACAAGTCGTCGATATAGGTCACGTCCGGCCCCAAAATCAGCGCGTTTTGCATACCCAGAATAAAACCCAACTGACCCCGTTTATTGGCCTCCAACAAACTTTCCGGGTCTGTCGCGATGACCGCGTTATTCGCCGGATCTGCGGCTAAGGCCTGTACCGCAGCCAACTCGATTTCGGCAACCTTTCGAGCGTCGGCAAAGCCCTCGGCGGTTCTCGGTTTTGGGCCAACGGCAATCGACATCACCACCGCGTCCAAACCTCCTGCGCGCATTTTATCCGGCGCGACTTGGGACAGACCATCCGGGCCAACGTAACTTGAGGGCTGACCGGGAATCTCAATATCCGCATGGGCATCAATGGTTAGCGCTTCACGGTGCACTGTTTGCGCATCAGGCTCGGTTGTCTGGTTGGGTTCGCCACAGGCGTGGAACAGGAAAATAACCAGCGAAGCGACAATCAGTCTAGGCAAGCGAAGTAGCATGGCGGTATCCGACGTAAAGTTTTGTTTCACTTTAGAGAGCGCGAGCTGCGGCGTAAACGCTTTCGTGGAACAGACACCACGGGGTCGCGGGGCCGCGCGCTCGGCCTTTTGCGCAGCACACGCCGCCAACGATCTCATGACCGATCTTCGCCACCACCATCTAAACAAAGACAACTCCACGATTGAAGCTTTGAGGGGCCGGCTTTACCCTAGCCGCCAAACCAACGCGCGCCGACTACGGCGCCCCGAATATAAGAGATCACAGCATGCTTAAACTCCACGGCTTTTCCTCCAGCAATTACTACAACGTACCCAAACTTGCGTTTTTGGAAAAAGGCATTGAGTTCGAAGAAGTGCTCTCCTACACCGGTGTGGGCCCCAAATACCGGCCCGAGTACTTGGACAAAAGTCCGTTAGGCAAGGTACCTGCGCTGGAAACCCCGGAGGGTTTTATCAGCGAATCCCGCGCAATTCTTGTCTACATAGAAGCGGCGTATCCGCGAACACCGTTGATGCCAAGCTCGGCGTTTGGACAGGCCAAGGTTCAGGAACTGTCACAGTTCATTGAACTCTACTTCGAACTGGCAGCACGGCGCATGATCCCGAACCTGTTGGCGGGCACCGAACCCAATCCGGATGTGCTCAAAGAGTTTGCAACCAACATCCGCAAAGCAGCCAGCGCCCTAGCCAAGCTGTCTGCCTTCGAGACCTTTGCCTACGGCGACACTTTCACGCTGGCGGACATTGCTGCCATCTTGAACCTTCCCGTGGTGCGCGACGTGGGTAAGCGGTTTTTAGGCGAAGACCCCTTGGCAGCGGTGCCCGGCCTCGATGCCTACTGCGCCCGCATGGAGGAGCGGCCCCACGTTAAAACCATTCGAGCCGACGCACAGGCAGACCGCCCGGGCTTTATGGCTCATTTGAAGGCCCTTTACGGTATCTAGCTGATCCAGCGATGTCTCGACCCGGTAGCGCGTGGGCCGCGGCACCTGAAACCGAAACTGTAGCACCGTGCTCTTGCGCAGCTTGTTCCAACCCAAGCCCATCGGCCAGTCGCTACAGGTTTCGTTTAATACCGGCAATGCCAACAGGCGCACTTCGGCCACCGGCTCTGGCCTTGGTCACCACTTCGCGAAGGGTATAGGGCGCATTCAATTCTTCCGGGGCGGAATCTGGCCCGAGCGCACCCACCCTGAGGTAATTTCCGTTGTCTGCAGCAAAGCGGAAATCCACCGTCAGTCCTGCCGCTTCGCCAACGGCCCCGCTGGCGCCGAAGCCGTGGCCTTCATTTGTTTGCCCCGCATTGGTCGCTTGATAGCCCATGCGTTGCAGCAGCTTGGGGCTGGCACGCTTCAGCACTTCGGGCTTTACCGACAGCATCCAGTTTTCCTGCTGCCGAATCACAGGATGTTGCATACCGTTGAGCATAACGATGCGCGGCAAGTCTGTGTGATTAATTCCCGTGCTGTGGATAAGCCGCCCGTCGGTGATCACCACAGTACCGGCTTTGGCATCCAAATTTATGGCCGGAGGCAGCTTGCCTGCAGGCCGTTGTTCTCGAACCGCATCCGCTAGGGTTCGGTGAGTGCCGGGTATGATCAGCGTGCCGCCGGTCGTCTCGTCCAGATCCGTAATTACCGACATCACGTTGATCGTCATAGGACTCCTAGAATCTAAGGCAATGTCCTGATCTTGATGCAGCGCTTGGGGAACGCCCCCTTGCAACGCGATGGAGGCAATCAGAGAGTTGCTGATCCAGTTTTCGCCCAAGGCTTCGGTAACCACTTGCTCAACCAGCGGGCCGCCTTGCACCATGTTTGGGTGTTGCTCCAATAGCTCCTCAAAACATCGGCCCTTGTTAACGCAGCAGTTGATATTTTGGCCGCTGGGTGTCTTCTGGGCGATGCCGGCAAGACGCTCACCTTCAGCCTGCTCTAGCACGCGCTGACGAATTACGGCCACCTGCTCCGCCGAAAGTGCATTGTCGATTTTGCAATAACCCCAGGTCATCATGTCTGATCGAAGCCGCCGAATGTCTTTGGTGGCGACGGGTAAATCTTTATCACGCCAATATGGGTGCTTGGCCGCTATCGTCGTGTCGTAGTAGGCACCGTTTCGATACTCCCACTGGCCCCACTCACTGGAGCGTTTGGGCGGCACAAAGTAGATATCGGGGTTTGCTTCCAGAACGGAGGGCATGGGATCTCTCGATGCCAATTCGCTGCGATACATGTGGTGCTCGCTTGCGGCCAAGGCCGCCACGTGGGCGGGATCGAATTCAACGGGTACAGAGCTCATGGCCTTGGTATTCCTCGGGGTCGGGTTAAGTGCGCCAGTGTTATGGCCCATGGCGGACGACTGCTCAACAGCACTCTTTCCATCAGAGCCCTGTCAAATTCCGCGTCACGTTTACAAGCTGATCGTGCAGCGGTCTCAGGTTACTGCGAATTGCCGGCGGATTGAAACCTACGTCAGCGCTGAACGCGCGCAGACCTAGGCATCGCTAGTGTGAAAGCTCGCGCCACACTCCCAGCACAGGCGATACGGCCGGCGACAATGCTAACCGCGGTCTTCGAGGGTCGCAGCGCGATTTTGATGAACATCCCGGTACAGGCGATCCAAGGCCCGAGAGGCGGTTCGGGTAAACAGACAAGGAATGAGCGCGTGCACCAAGCAGGCAACGGCAGCCAAAAACAAGCGAACTGCAAAACCTGCTGCCGCCAATAGATGCTGAACGTAGCTCTCATTGACTTCAGCGGGATGCGCCAGCATGACTTTGTAAAAGTACCGATACATATCCAAACCCTCAATTTGTGTCATTAGAGGATAGGCGTATTGAGGCGGTTATTTTTCACAAATTTTATGGATAATACCGAACGTAACGCAATTTTTACTCACCAATACATTATCTTATGCAGAATTTTGACAAAAAAGACCTCGCAATCCTCAGAAGGATGCAAGCAGACAGCTCTGTGGCCGTTGCAGATCTGGCCGACGAGATAGGCCTGTCCGTCAACGCCTGTTGGCGACGCGTGCGACGCCTGCAGAACGAGGCGGTGACTAAGCAAGTGGCGATCCTAGCGCCGGAGACCTTTGGGTACGGCTTAACCGCCTTTGTTTCAGTACGTACCAATGAACACAATGAGGGGTGGCTTGAACAATTTTCTGAGGGCATCAGCGAGATCAGCGAAGTGGTGGAGTTTTACCGGCTGAGCGGTCAGTACGACTACTTGCTGAAAATTCTGGCCAGAGACATTGCGGATTTTGATCGGGTCTATAAACGGGTCATCAAAATTGCGTCGCTAAGCGATGTCACCTCGTCTTTTGCCATGGAGCGGATAAAGTCTACGACCGCCCTGCCCCTATGAGCGCATTTTAGCGCCCATTTAATCAGGCAGTTCTTTGACGCGCTTTCGTGTCGAACAGGCAGCGCACGCCAGCACCGAGAGAATTACGCCCTCAGAGCCTTTAAAAAAGGCACATGCCCAATCGGGAATAACGCTGCGAAAGGCTCTATATCTGCAGCGCCTAACGTGAACAATACTCTTGAGAATGCACAAAAAACGGTGATTATTCTTACTTACCGCCCAGGTACCCTACAGCCTGGCGATGGCCGGACTGGGGCCGCGAATGCCGCGACGCAAACCCGCATGGGCAGGCACCACCGGCTGACCATCCCGTAAATTGATCCACATACGGTATAGGCTCCGTTTCTCTTCTGGATTCGCAGAATCGAAGAACTTGTCACGCCGGTGCATAACGGCAAGGTTATTGATGAACAACATGTCGCCGGGCTGCTGCATAAAGGTCAACTGCATCCCCGGCTTGTTGGCCACTGCCTCCACACAGGTCAGCGCCTCCCTGTCGGCGGCGCTAAACCCGCCTTCGGAAACCTCCGCCGCAATCTCAGCCAGTTGGATGTTAAGCCACGTGCTCATCCGGCCTTGATGCCAGGCAAAAACAGGAATCCGGTTTTGCTGCACTTTGCCCAGATTCTTAGTGGACTCCGCGTCACCCTTCTCCTTACGCGAATACAGAGAATAGCCCCGCTTCAGCACTTCTAGGTGCTCGGGATGATTGGCCAACATTTCGTTGTAAATGGCAAACAGACTGACCAGTCCATTCATACCGCCGCGAGGCGCCTGACGAATGCAGCACATGGCAATGCAGTCACCGCCATCACAGTGAAAGCGTAATTCGTCGTTGCTCTCGTAGCCTCGGGTGTCTCTACCTCGCTCGGCGCCGGCAAATCGATCGGCGACAATGCTTAGCACTTCGCCCTTCGCGTTTTGCATCACCGGATCGCCAACGCCCACTCCGAAGGCCCAAAACACCCGGCGCAGTCGCTCGACGTCTGAGGCGTCGGCCCCTCGAATCAGAGTAAACCCCCTGCCAAAGGCGAGTTCTTCCTTAGTCTGAGTAAGCAGTGTTTGGACATCGATGGACGCATTGGATTGCAAATCCGCATCCAGCCACCGGTCACTGCTGCTTGGCAGTTGGTCCGCCAGCTTATTCAGCCCGTCGCGCTGCCCGGCCGACAGTTCCACCACCCAATCCGACGATTCTTGCAGCTGCTCACCACGCCAGTCTCGACGATCCCCTATGGGTTCACCAACAACATCATTCATCCCTACTTCCCCACTGCGCCCGGCCAAATTTTGTCAGGCGGGTTCTCTTTACACCCTTAATCAACGGCGCAGAATTTAGATTCCAAATCCAATACTGCCAGCAAGCGGCCAAAACCGATGAACTGGCCAATCATCATACCCAGTTCGAGCACCTGCTCGTCGCTGTAATGCTCTTTAAGCCGGTCAAAGAATTCGTCATCCATATTGTGATGATCCGTAGCCAAACGATCGGCGTATTCCAGTGCCAAGGCTTCCGGCTCGCTAAAGCCTTGCAGTTCCCGATCCAAATCCAGTCGGGCAATCTTATCTTCGGTCAAATCTCCTGCAGACTGCAGGAGTCGAACGTTCAGTCACGTAAAGCAGTCGTTATGTCTGGCAATTCTGAGCCGGACCATTTCGATCAATGCATCCGAGAGGGAGTAACCTTTGCGGGCAGGCAGGTAGAACTGATTGTAGGTTCTAAACAGCTCGCGGCTGTGCGCCAGTCCCCGCATGGTTGAGGTGTCGTGGCC
>Ga0181579_10000619_pt1 | contig 28998 bp, 24 predicted proteins | sample 071ome_24_FD_132996 | JGI IMG/M metagenome (GOLD analysis project Ga0181579, IMG submission 132996) | Coastal salt marsh microbial communities from the Groves Creek Marsh, Skidaway Island, Georgia - 071402CT metaG (megahit assembly) | ecosystem: Environmental > Aquatic > Marine > Intertidal...
CCGCAAGCCGGGGATGGTTCTGAAGCATGTCCTTCGGCTCGTCCCGCAACGAACCAGCGGAAACCGTCACGGGGAAGACGGCCGCCAGCGACAATGCCCCTGCGACGCTCCAGGCGACGCTCCAGGCAACAACGGCCTGCCCCTTGTTTTTCTTAGACTCCACTCGGCCCTCTACGCTCGACCCTGCCCGAATACAGACAGTAGCCGAAATTTACCATACCGAAGTGTAAAACACATTAATGCCCCCGATCCGCAACCCCGAAATCCGCCCGGAACGGCTCAACCAAGGCGTCTCGGCAAATTTTAACCTGTTCATTGCCACAGTTGCGGTTATGGGGCACTCTGCCAACGTGAATTGAAATCAGGGAATCAGCCACATGAAAGCATCGGATCTGTTCGTTAAGTGCCTCGAGGCCGAGGGCGTGGAGAGAATCTTCGGCGTTCCGGGCGAGGAGAATGCCGACCTTATGCTGTCTCTCATGGACAGCGACATCGAATTCGTCCTTTGCCGGCACGAACAGAGCGCCGCCTTTATGGCCGACACCTATGGCCGCCTGACGGGCAAGGCCGGGGTTTGCCTTGCGACACTCGGACCGGGCGCGACGAATCTGGTTACGGGGCTTGCCGACGCCAACATGGACCGGTCGCCCGTTGTTGCGATCATCGGCCAGGGGACGACGCGCCGTCTGCACAAGGAATCGCACCAGAATATGGATGCGATCGGCATGATGCGGCCGATCAGCAAATGGGCGCACAGTATTTACACCGCCGAATCGATCCCGGAAATCATCCGCAAGGGTTTCAAGCTTGCCGAGGCGGAGAAACCAGGGGTGACAGTGATTGAACTGCCGGAAGACGTCGCGAAGCGCGATGTCGGCGAAAACCCGATGACGCCGGTCCAGACCCGTCGCCCGGCTGCCGACCATAAGGCGGTCAAGGCCGCCGTCGACATGATCTGCGCAGCGAAGAACCCGATTATTCTTGCCGGCAATGGCGCGGTGCGGAAACGCGCCTCCACCCAGCTCCGGAGACTGGCCAAGCTGTCTGGCATTCCGGTGGTCAATACCTTCATGGGCAAGGGTGCGGTCGCCATGTCGGACCCGCACTGCCTCTACACCATCGGCCTCCAGGGAAAAGATCACATCATAGGCGCGTTCAAGGAAGCGGATGTCGTGATCTCGGTAGGCTACGACCTGGTGGAATATGCGCCGGCCTTCTGGAACGCGGACAGGCAACACAAGATCATCCATATCGATTTTTCACCCGCGGAAATCGACCAGTTTTATCCGGTCGCGGTCGACGTCATGTCGGACCTGGCCGACGCCCTGTGGCAGATCAACGAAGAACTGACCGGGCGTCTGCCGTCGGGCGAGCCGCCATTCGATATCGGCAAATGGGCGGAACTGCGCCAGACGATCAAGGACGATCTGGAGATGGAGAAGGACGACGATTCCTTTCCCGTCAAACCGCAACGCGTTCTCAACGACGTCCGGAAATTCATGGGGGACGGAGATATCCTTCTCTCCGACGTTGGCGCCCACAAGATGTGGATTGCCCGCTACTATCAGTGCGAAGACCCCAATACCTGTCTGATTTCAAACGGTTTCTGCACCATGGGCTTCGCCATGCCCGGTTCGATCGGTGCGAAATACGCCGTCCCCGACAGGAAAATTCTCTCGATCAGCGGCGACGCGGGCTTCCTGATGAATGTTCAGGAACTCGAAACGGCTGCGCGCCTGGGGTCGAAGGTCGTCATCATGGTCTGGCTCGATGGCGAGTACGGGCTCATAAAATGGAAACAGCAGAACCATTTCAACGGCAGGCATTCCGACCTTGCCTTCAACAACCCCGATTTCGATTACCTTTCCAAGGCCTTCGGCATCTGGGGCAAGGTCATTAACGGGCCCGGTCAGATCGAGGATGCGCTGAAAGAAGCATTCGACCAGGACGGTCCCGCCCTCATCGCGGTACCGGTCGATTACTCCGAGAACGGAAAGCTCACCAAACGGTTGGGCGACCTGGAAATTGCGCTCTAGAAGCCAGCTGACCTCTTGAAGACATCTGAGTAGGGCGGAACACGTTACGCGACAGCGCTACGTGTTCCGCTTCTATTTCTTTTTCAGTTTTTCTATTTCTTCTGAACGGACGCGGTCGCGTGCACGGGCGTCATGCCGACGGGCATGAACGGCTCTGCATGATAATTGTGACACTGCGCGCAGGTTTCTCCAGCCTCGGTCCTGGTGTGGCATTCGCTGCACATCTGACGTGAAATCGTCTTGAAATTGGAGGAGAACTTATCCGGGTCTGTCAGGATACCGCCGTTTTTGGCAACAAATCCCTCACTGTATTTCGCACTACCTTCCTGCACATGACAGGAGGCGCAACTACGGTCGGGCGCCAGCGAAAGGTGCGGCCCATGGCGAAAGCGGGTGAAGCCGCCCCCGGAACCGCCCGAATGCTTCGGCGTCCACTGGATGCTCATCGAACCGTCTTCCCGCCTGTCGACGCTGTGACATTTTACGCATCTGCCGAGCGCATTCTTGCGGGTCAGTGTGGCAAATACAGGTTCCACGACCGTCTGGGCCGGCGTTCCGAAAGCGCTGGCAGAAAATTCGAGCCATGCCTTAAGAAACGGCTCGGCATGCCTCGACGGCTGAAGCACGATACTGAAATCCTGGCGATACCACCCGCCGGTGCGCGCATATTCCTGCGGCCCCACCTCTTCAACCGATGGCGCGTCCGCGGCATCGGACTTGTCGTTCGACGAATCGGAGGGAGGCGCGCCGGACAGAATGTCGCCCGTGTCTTTCGCTCCAGAGAGAATATCGCCTGTGTCCGGTGCACCCGACAGAATGTCTCCTGTATCCTTCGCGCCGGAAAGAATGTCTCCTGTATTCGCCGCACCCAACAGGATGTCACCGGTGTCTTTCGTACCGGAAAGAATGTCGCCCGTATCCTTCGAGCCAGACAGAATGTCGCCTGTATCCTTTTGACCGGCGTTCGAGGCAGGCTCCGGCTGAGCCTGCCCATCGCCTGTTTTCACCGCGACCTTGGACGGGACCCTGCATTCATTCGCCTCGTCTTCGGCGCCCTCAGGAATCAATCCAAGATCTGATTTCAGGTTAGGGAAGGATTCGCACCGCGCCGCAAGCAGGACATCGCGCGGCATCGACGAAAACAGGTCGCGCAGGATCCGTTCGTCTACGGTCTTGCCGCCAATCGCCGAAAGCCGTTCGCCGAATTTCTGCGGTCCGGCGCTCTGGAGTTCGTGATACAGACGTTTGACGCCACGCGCGAGCGTACGGATCGCTTCGAGTTTCTGTTTTTTCTCTTCCTCGCTGGCCGCCTTCGACAGCGCCTCCTTCAGGTCCAGCAGGGGGAGCGATTCCAGAATGCCAAGCGCCGCTACCGTCTCCTTATCGGCAGACAGAAGAAGCTTCATGAAAGGCGTCAAGCGGCCCTCAGCGTCCGCCGGCCAGTCTCCGATATCGATACCTTCCTGCCTCAGCGTTTCAACATCCAGCCCTGGTACAGCCAGAACCGCAACGTCGGAGGGCAGGTGATCGCTGTTCAGAATGTCGCTCTTGAGATGGCAACCCGAGCAGGTGTTCTCAAAGTTTCTGGTCAGCATCAACCCGCCGTCATCGGCAGGAGAATGGCAGTTAACGCAGGCCTTCAAAGACTTTTCGTCGAGATTTTTCTTGCTCGCTTCCTTGGCGAAATACGACTGCGCGCGGAACAGATGCGTGTCGTGATCGAACACCAGGCGCGTTCTGCGCTCATAGGGATAGCTGGTGAACTCGGGATGGTCCTTGGAGAACCCATGGAACCGGGAAACATGGCAGGCCTGACAGGCGGTCTCGGCGACCTCTGTCAACGGTGCCTTTTCACCGCCATGTTCGACATGGCAGGTCGCGCATGGAATAGCCGATCCCGAATCGTGCAACGCGCCTCCCGAATCCCCGCCAAGCGCAACGATCCTCTTGGTAGACGCTTCAAGAACCGAACCGACGACGCCATGAGCGCCGAGCGCATTGCCTGAAGTCACATGGCAACTCACGCACTTGCCGCTGTCTTTTTCGGGGGAAGACGGCGAAAAAGCAGCTACTGCCCAGGTGAACGGGTTCAGCGATACACCCGAGTGACAGGACTGGCAATTCTCGAGAGAGGCGTGCGCCGTGATCAACGGCCCGGGCTCAAGCCAGCGCATACCGGAAGAACCGAGCACGACCGCAAGAAAACCGATGGTTACGGCAACTGCCCAGCGAACAACGAGCCCGCGTGTCGACCGCAAGGTACGGACAGGCACGCAAGGCGGTATCGGGTGCGCACAAACCCCATCGCTCATCGGACCGAGTTCGCAGGGGCCGCCAGCGGACGGGGGGCGCGTACAGATCCAGCGGTCGCCTTCACGGACTGGCTCGCATTCGGATACGCCGCAGCATTGGCCCTTGCTGTCGGGGCCATTGCGACAGGCGGCGCCGTCCTGCGCCCGACCGCAGACCCATTTCAGATTAGGTCGTTCATACCTGCTGTTGAGGTAATCGAATTTTTGGAGCCCGGGCATATCAGGGCGCTCCCGAACTAAAGGCGTAGACCGCCATAACATGAATCGCCGCTATGAGAATCAGGCTGTAGGTGGCAGGTATGTGAATGAAAAGCCACAGCCTGAGCAGCATCAGGTTGGCGTACTGGAAATCGAGATCGTTCTTTGCCACGACGCATTCCCGTATGCGTTCCAGGCTCTTGTTTCCCTTCTCGTCCATATATCGCGCCAGCCGATCGATCCCGGCATTTATCTCATTCAGTGCCCTGCGCGACCCGAAGATATGCCCCCAGAAATTCTGCGGCCGCTGCATGAATTCATGCACCGTTTCGGCATAAAAACTGGAAATCGTAAGCGATTTTTCCTCGCTTACCGACTGTTCAGCGATGCCGGCGGCTTCGGCGGCAAGTTGGCGGCGGAAACCCGGAATGCGCTCCCTCAGGATTCGTTCCTGCGCATCCCCCAGCCTCAGAGGAATGATCCGGGAAAGGACAAGGCCGAGAATTCCGCTCAGCGCAACTACGACGAACATGATCCAGAGGCCGGTATCGAGACCGCCGCGCGGCAACGAGAAATCCGTGTGCAGCAGGAAAACGCCAATCACGAAATATCCAGTATAGACGTGGATACGCGTCCAGTTGCGGGCGCTTCCCAGCGGCAACATGGGCAATTTCTTTCTTGCGTTAAACAGGGTCAGAAACAGGACCCCGGCGAGCAAGACCCAGCCATCGAAAAACTGCGAACGGCGCAAAGCGGCGGAATAGTCCGTCTGCAGCCAGGTTACCGCAACGACGGCGACCACGGCGGTGGCGAACCATGTAATCCTGCGGCGCGTTGAGACTCTCATCGTCACTGGTCGATCCAGTCCATTAGCGACACGGCGTCACGCATGTCCACACGCATCAGGGCGTCGTGCGGACAGGCCCGAACGCAGGCCGGTCCCCCGAGTTGCCCGTCGCAAAGATCGCATTTGGTGGCCTTGACGATCGGGCTGTTTTTTTCATCGACGATAAAGGCGCCTGACGAATCCCGAACTTCGACCATTCGAATATTGTTGTAGGGGCATGACTGCGCGCAGGTCGCACAGCCGATACAGGTCGTGTCATCAATGCGGATACGTTTCGTCTGATCATCGGGATCGAGGTGAATGGCCCCGGTCGGACAGCCGATCAGACAGACCGGGTCGACGCAATGCATGCACGCGTTTGCGACCATCAGGTTCAGATGAGCGGTCCCATGGCGGACAAATCTGGGATTTCCGTCATGGGTCGATGCACAGGCCCGAACGCAATCGTCGCAATTAACACACCGGTTATTGTCGATGACCATCGTGGCGGTGCCATTGATGATCCGGTTATCGACAAGGAAATCCATCAGCGATTCGCGGCCAGTAAAGCGCTCGGCGACCTGGGGCAATCCTATCTGATCTTCCAGCGTCGGAAGAACGAGCTCCTCAACGATGCTGAGCGGCACACGCAAGATATCGACGTATCCGATAGCACGCAGACTGTGGGTCAGGCGGGCACTCTCTCCCTTTCGATGTGCCTCCCTGATTTCTTCCAGTCCGAAAGAGTCGTTGGTTGTAAGATAACCAACTGTCTTTTCGCCATGATCGACCTCCTGGCTGAGGCGCGCGAAGCCCCGCCCGATCAGGAGCAGGTCTTCGACGTAATGTCCCTCCTGGGCAATGACTGGTTCGTGTTCGATCATCTGGTGCACGCCGCCGCCATCTGCGGCCGACCGCTGCTGCTGGAACTGGTCGGTCCACTCGAACCCGCCATAAGTCTCGAATTCGGTAGCCCCCGCAATTTTTGTCAGGATGGCGTCCTGATACTTCTCGCCTAGGCCCTCAAGCAACTTCCTGAAAACGGGGGCGGCCCTGAGATGGGCGATTACGCCGCGTTCACGATAAAGGCGGTCGATATCCTGCCGGAAACGATCCGACCAGAAACGGATATCGCGCACGCCCTGCCATCTCAGCTCTACGGCCTCGACATCGCTATTGGCAAAAATGGTCGCGGTCCGCGGCGCGCGCGCAAGGGCTGCGATTTCACCAAACATGCCGGGTGCAGGAATTTCGAAAGGATCGTGTTCCTTGATTACGGCGTCGACGTCTTCCAGTCGGGTGACCATCATGTCCGATTTACCGACGCGACGGTCCGGGCCGTTATAGGAAGACGACCGGACGATTCCCGTCTCGTCGACGGTTCCGGAATTCTTTCTGCGGTTACGGCCGACATAGGTGGGCGCAACCACGAATGCCCGGTCGGCGAGTCTGCGGCCCGCTCCGTCAGCCTCCTGCTGCGCCGAAACCGCGCTCCTGTATTCGGGTACTTCGGAATTCCGCCAGAGCTGTGACAGCGATCCCAACCAGGACTTCTTGTCGCCTCGCCCCCGCGACAGCCTAGATTCATCCTGCTCGCCGGATTCGTATCCGCAAACACTCCCCGATATCAGAATGAAGAGCGACGTACCGTAATCGCCCTGCCGGAAAAGAACGTCACCACGAGAAAACCGGCGATAACGGGCATCGTTGGCAATAATGCTGCGCAACGCCATATCTTCCGGGAAATCATCGGGATCCACTTCGGCGAGCGCAGGCTGCTGCAGAACCCGCTCTATGAGCGCATCCGGCATTTCCTGTGCGCCGAAAGGCCTGTCCCAGCGTTTCGGACGGCTAGCAGCGTTATCGCTCACGGGCCCCTCTTATTATTCTGTTCGCCGCTTGTGCGACGGCCAGCCCCCCCCATTAACGAGCCGGTTTACCCTTATACTTGTCAGCCCCGGGAAGCATGCTGTCAATCGCCGAGAAGGTCGACCCGTCATACTTTGCGGAAAGCGCTTTCGCCGCCGCCGCAACCTTGTCGGCTGCGGCCGTCAGCGGCCCCTTGTTGTTCAGCTTCAGACCGGCCGAAGCGCCGATTTTCGCGATCTCAGCCATTTCAGGGACATTGCCGAGAGCCTTCGCAATGGCCGTCGCCCGGGCACGCGCCGCCGCCGCCCTGCGGGCCATAGCAACGGCATAGGCCTTACGTTCGCTAGCCTCTCCCACCGCGCGCAGGGCGGTCTCGAGCTCGACGGCAGTCCCGACGACATGCATCAGCCGCAGGCGGTTTGCGCTACCGGGCCTGTTCTCCTTGCCATTGTTATGCCAGAGATTGTGCCGGATTTCGCCTTGCGACCAGGCGACGAGGTCGAAATTGCTGCCAGCCGGGTGCCCACCGGTATTCACCAGCTTTTCGCGCGGCACGACGTGGCAGCTGTAACAGTTGGTGGCCAGCCGGTACATGTTCGACGGACGAATCATGCCCGCGGCCTCTGCCTTCTCCCACCGTGCCTTGGCTTCTGCCGGAGTCTCGGTCGCCTTCTTCTTGCCGCTGTAATTACTGTGAACCTTGATGTAGTCCTTACCGGCGCCGTGACACGATTCGCAGGAAATCCCGGAAATAGCGCGGGTTTGTCCGCCCTTGTCCTGCATCGTGAAATGACAACCCGTGCAGGTGTCGTTGGATTTCAGCCTCTTGATACCGAGCTTCTTGGCGATCACCTGCGCATTCTTGTTCTTCGGCAGGTTTCGGAAGGTCGAGAAATGATGCGTTGCTTTCCAGACGACGTTCTCATCCTTGTGGCACTCGACGCAGGCAGTAGACCCGACAATCTTGTCCGGACTGGCCTGGGTAACGGCTGGAAGCCCCATCAGAACCATGGCCGCCGCCAGGGAAACAATCCAATTTTTCAGTTTTATCGCCAGCCGCATTGAACACCTTCCTCTTTCTAAAAATCCCTGATCAACGTCCGCCCGAAGCGGCTCAAACAGTCTCAAACAGTTTCTGACACAGGCCCTGTAATAGCATATCGTCTCACTATGCGTCGAGAACGAGCGGCCCGGTGGGCCTCGCGACACATACCAGACACGACCCCTGTTCCGGCTTATGGGTAGGCTTGCTCATATATTCGATCTTGCCGTCCCGGATCGCCGTGCTGCAGGAGCCGCAATTGCCGATCTTGCACCCGGACCGCATCTTGACGCCGTTCGCCGTGCCGAGCTGAAGAAGCGAACCGAGTTCGGGTTTCCAGTCGAGGGTCTTTCCCGACCGGGCGAATTCGACCGGGTACGAGGTCCCGTCCTCGACGGGTGGCGGTGCATCAGCCTTCTTGACTGTCGCCGGACCGAAAGCCTCGAAATTGATATCGTCCTCGGGAACGCCCCATTCTTCGAGATCGTTTACGATCGATTCCATCATCGGAGGCGGACCGCAAATATAGAACTCGTAATTACTGGAAGGCAGGAGTTCCTTCATGAGTTCCACGGACACGCGGCTCTTATGGGTATAGTCGTCGCCCTCTACGCACGTATCCGTCGGATTGCTGTAGCAGATCACCATGTGGACGTTGGGATTTTCCCGGTCGACCTGCTTCATCCGGTCGTACATGGCGTGTTCCTCACGATGACGGGCACCGTAGAAGAACCAGATTTCGCGGTTACTTCCGGTTTCGACGAGCGTATCGAGCATGCTCATGACGGGGGTCAACCCGACTCCGCCGCCGATCAGCACGACAGGACGACTAGATTCCTCATCCAGAAAGAAATCGCCACCCGGCGCAAGCGCCTGAACGATCGTGCCTTCCTGAATTTCATCGTGAAAGAAATTCGATGAAATGCCCGGAGGCGTCCCCTCCGGTGCCTTTGGCGGCGCGCCAACACGCTTGATGCTGACCCGATAGCAGTCACGGATATGCGCGCCCTGCGACAGCGAATAGCAACGAACAACCGGCTCAGACTGGCCGGGAACATCCAGTTCGAACGTCAGGAACTGCCCGGGATGGAACGGAGGAAGTGTCCGCCCGTCATGCGGACGAAGGTAGAAAGAGCAGATATCTTTCGCGGGGTTCTCAATTTCGCGTTTCTCGACCACAAACCGCCGCTTTCCGGCCCAGGACAATTCCGTCCGGTCGCGTTCTATTTCGGTCCGTTCGAGAAGAATACGCGCCCGTTCCCGAAACAGGGCGAGATCTTCCGCGCCCTGACGGGCCGCCGCTCGGGTGCGGGTAAAATGGGACGCCGCCGCGAAAGCGGCATGAAGTGCCGCTGCTGCAACGATGAAATATCCAAGGGGTTGAACGAAATCCATCACACGCCGTTTTGCATTGTCAGTTGCATTACCAGTCGCCTGGCAGGCCGACGACCTGCGCCGACCCGGGTTAACAGCGACCCGGGGATAAAAGCGTCAAGGCTACTCGCCCGGCCACTTTCCGGAAAACGCTTCCCGGTCCCCGTTCGCCGTTCAAGACATCGTGTCGCCTTCACGTACACGCGTCAACCATCCACACTAATTGCTAGACCACGCCGTAAGCGAGCATCGCATCGGCCACTTTGACGAAACCGGCAATATTCGCTCCTTTCACGTAGTCGATATGGCCCTCGGAATCCTTGCCATATTCAAGGCACTTGTCGTGGATGTTCTTCATGATATCCAGAAGGTGCTGCTGGAGTTCATCTTCCCGCCAGGAAATGCGCGCCGAGTTTTGGCTCATTTCCAGGCCGGACACCGCAACACCGCCGGCGTTCGCCGCCTTGCCCGGCGCGAACAGGATTTTCGCGTCCTTGAACGCGTGTACCCCATCCAGATCTGTGGGCATATTCGCGCCTTCGGACACCGCGATACAACCGTTCTTGACCAGCGTCCTGGCGTCGTCGCCGTTCAACTCGTTCTGGGTTGCGCATGGCATGGCCAGATCGCAGATCACCCCCCATGGGCGCTCGCCTTCATGGAAGGAGGCATGCTTGTATTCGCTTACATACTCCTCGATCCGGCCCCGCCTCTTGCCTTTGAGGTCTTTGATGAAATTGACTTTTTCGAGGTCGATCCCGTCGGGGTCATAGATAAACCCGCCCGAATCGGAGAGCGTTAGCACCTTGCCGCCAAGCTGGTTGATTTTTTCGGCCGCATGGGTCGCGACATTGCCCGAACCGGAGATCGCACAGGTTTTTCCTTCGACCGAATTGCCGGCGTTCTCCAGCATGTTCTGCATGAAGTATGCCGCGCCATAGCCGGTCGCTTCGGTACGGATCAGACTGCCGCCGAACTCGAGCCCCTTGCCGGTAAGAACGCCCACGAACTGATTCGTGATGCGCTTGTACTGGCCGAACATGTAGCCGATTTCACGGGCGCCTACTCCGATATCGCCCGCCGGAACATCGGTGTCTTCGCCGACATGACGGTAGAGTTCCGTCATGAAGGACTGGCAGAACCGCATGACCTCGTGATCGGACTTGCCGCGCGGGTTGAAATTCGAGCCACCCTTGCCGCCGCCCATCGGCAGGCCAGTCAGACTGTTCTTGAAGGTCTGCTCGAAGGCAAGAAACTTGAGCACGCTCTCGGTCACGGTCGGGTGGAACCTGATACCGCCCTTGTAGGGGCCGATCGCATTGTTGTTCTGGACACGCCAGCCGCGCTGAACCCGGATATTGTGGTTATCGTCCTCCCAGCAGACGCGGAAGCTCACAACCCTGTCCGGTTCCGCGATCCGTCGGAGGATCTGATATTCGTGATACTTTTCCTTGTCCTTGATGAATTCGAAGATGTCCTCGGCGACTTCCTGAACCGCCTGCACGAATTCCGGCTGCCCAGGATTCCTCTTCTTTACCCCTTCGATAAACTGGTTCAGATCGACATGATCGGATACGGCCATCTTGATTCCCTATTCTTGTGGTTGATTTTCAACGTTGAACGAAAATTGCGGACTCTACGGCAAGTCTGGTGCGCTGCGGTGCGCGCGATGACTATCGGACAAAGCCGGCCTCTTCGAGGCCGCGCTCAATCTTCTCGATCACGCATATTCGAGTCATGAAAAATGTCGACCCCTACCCCATCACATCCGACAGCCAGACGAACATGGAAGCCGGCTCCCGCCGGTTTTCTCTTTATACAACGGAGTGCCGTCCCATCACAAACGGGACCTGCGCATAATAACGGGACCTGCGCATAATTGAGCTAAATTGGAGAAAAGCTGCGGCTCCGTCGGCCCCGCAATTCGAGTAGCCGAAGCACGAATCCGGTTTCCGGCCCGGCGACATACAGTTCCTGCACAATCGCGTCGTGATTCACGGGCGAGCGACCGGCAGGCATCGTCGTCAAAGGCATGGAACTTAAGACGCCTCTCGATCCGGAGTAGACTGTGCTAATTTCCTGAGTAACGGGTTCCGTTCGCCGCAAAATTGATAGTACTATTTCGAGTGAGGCGATAGAACGCCCATAACAGGCGGGAGGACGACATGGACGGAGCATTCAGCAACGAAGGCTACCAGGCGCTGGAAGTCACGCGCTGCAGCCCGAATATCGGCGCGATCATCGGCAATATCGACCTGACGCACCCGTTGAACGATCTGGAGCTGGCCGAGCTGAAACGCGCCTATACCGAGAACGGCGTGATTTTCTTCCGCGACCAGAAGATCAGTTTCGAGGATCATGTCCGGCTCGCCGAATATTTCGGCACGACCGGCCAGCACGCCGGCGTGAAAACCCACAGCAAGGAATCCGACGATCCGCGCGTCCGGAAATTCCACTACGACGGCAACTCGAATGGCGAGATTTCGGGCAACGCCTGGCATACTGACCAGTCGTGCGCGCCTATCCCGCCGCTCGGTAGCATCCTTTACATGCACACGATCCCGCCCAACGGCGGCGGCGATACGATCTTCGTCAGCATGTACGCCGCCTACGAGGCGCTGTCGGACCGGATGAAGACCTATCTCGAAGGCCTCACCGCGCTGCATGACGGCGTCCGGATTTTCGGCGACGGCACGCCCCGAACGGAGCATCCTGTCGTCATCCGGCACCCCGAAAGCGGCCGCAAGTGCCTCTATATGAGTTCATCGGCGGTGCGCTGGCTCGAAGGGTTGCCCCGCGGCGAAGGCAAGGGCATCGCCAAGTTCCTCAAGGAACATTGCCGCTCGCCCGAATTCTTCTACCGCTTCCGCTGGGAGCCTCATTCGATCGCCTTCTGGGACAATCGCTGCTGCAATCACTACGCCATCAACGATTATCTGCCGGACGTACGGTCCGGATTCCGGGTGCAGATCGAGGGGACGGAACCGCCGCAGGCGGCGTAACCAGCCCTGCCGGCCCGACGTAAACTAGTCCGAAGACTGAAAGACGAAAGTCTGCGAGGGATCGATTTCGACGCCCAGCCGTTCGCCCTCATGGACGACAACACGCCCGGGGCGGCGTACCTGGACATGGGTATGAGGAACTTCGCCCTCGCCGAGTCCCAGCCGGATATGGCTGCTCCCTCCGGCATAGCGGACATCGCAAACGCGTGCGCAGGGCTGTCCAGGGGCAGCGCCCGCGCCGGGCGAAAGCTTCAGCGCGTCGGGCCGGACCATTACGTCGACTGAAGTGCCATCGGCGAAGCCGGCATTCGCCAGGGAACCGATATCGGTCTCGATCCGGTCGCCGTCGGCCGTTCCCTTTAGCCGGTTGATCTCGCCCAGAAATTCCGCGGCGAACGGGCTGACCGGATGGTGATAGATCTCGTCCGGCGTGCCGACCTGAACAATTTCGCCATCCTTCATCAGGATGATGCGGTCGGCCATCATCATGGCCTCTTCCGGATCATGAGTGACCATCACGGCGGTCACGCCGCGATTGTGCAGAATCCGCAGCGTTTCCTCCCGGATGCGCCCGCGCAGGGACGTATCCAGCCCTGAGAACGGCTCATCGAGCAGAAGCAACGGCGGGCGCGGCGCCCGGGCGCGGGCAAAGGCGACGCGCTGCTGTTCGCCGCCGGACAGCTCATGCGGATATTTATCGGCATGGTGCAGCATACGGATCTGTTCCAGCAGCTCTTTCGTCCGCGCCTGCGCGGCAGCCTTGCCGAGATGCGCCAGACCGTAGGAGATGTTCTCGGCAACGGTCAGGTGCGGAAACAGCGCGAAATCCTGGAACAGAAATCCCACATGGCGCTTGTGCGGCGGCAGAACGAAATCGCTGCCCGAGGCACGCTCGCCGGCGATGGAGATCGTTCCGCTATCGGGTTTTTCGAGACCGGCGATCAGCCGCAGGGTCGTCGTCTTGCCACAACCCGACGGTCCCAGAAGACAGACGAGCTCGCCCTTGCTCACCTCAAACGAGATGTCGCGAATGATCTGGGTCGACCCCAGACGCAGGCTTAGGTTCTCGACCTTGAGCATGTCGTCCCGGCTATCTTCCTCATCCTTCGGTCTTTCCGACCGTTTCCCTGTGGAGCCCTGAATAGCGCCCCTCACTGAAACTAACAATCATTCTCATCTTTTGCACCCTCAATTTCAATGCGAAATGTTGGGGACACCGAGGCATGGGGGAAGACCCAAACCGGTCAGAAATTGCGACAGATCAAGGTCCCTGCTCGGAAATTCAGGGATATTGCCGCAATGACTCGGGCCTCTTCAGCCGCAGCAAAAAATTATTGATAATAATTCGCAATAGCATTGACAACGATAATCATTCGCATTAAAACAGCCCTCATCAACCCCGCCATAAACCCGATAGCGCAGGGTTTGCCAATCGAAGCAGCCGTATATAAGAGGAAGCCATGAAACGCCCTATCAGAAACACCGTCCGGTCGGGGATACGCCCCCTGCTCCTTTCCGTTTTTTCTGCCGGCATCGTCTCGGGCGCCGCGCAGGCCGCAGCGGCTGCGGAACTCAACGTCTATTCCCACCGGCAACCGGTCCTGATCAAACCCTTCCTGCAGGCTTTCGAGAAAGAGACCGGGGTCAAGGTAAATGTAGTGTTCGCGGCGAAGGGCCTCGTTCAGCGGATGCTGGCTGAGGGGCCGCGTAGCCCTGCCGATGTCGTACTGACGGTGGATATCGCGCGCCTTTCGGTCTACGCCGAAAAGAACCTGCTCGCGCCTGTAGACTCAAAGATTCTTGAAACGAATATTCCCTCCCATCTTCGGGACCGGGATAACCGCTGGTTCGGCCTGTCGACCCGGGCACGGGTCGTTGCGATTTCCGCGGAACGCGTCAAACCGTCGGATATCAGGCGAATTGAGGACCTTGCGGACCCAAAATGGAAAGGCCGTGTCTGCACGCGTCCGGGGAGCCATGTCTATAACCGGGCGCTCCTGGCATCGCTGATCGCCGCGAACGGAGAAAAAGCCGCCGAGACATGGGCGCGCGGCCTCGTTGCCAATCTCGCTCGCAAGCCGCAAGGCAATGACAGGGCGCAGGCCAAAGCGATCTTCGAGGGCATATGCGATGTCGCGATCATGAACAGCTACTATTACGGCCTGATGAAGACTTCCAAGGCCGCGGCCCAGCGCGACTGGGCGAAGGCCGTCCGGATACTGTTTACGAACCAGGCGGATCGCGGCACGCATGTTAATATTTCGGGCGGCGGCGTAGCGCGCCATTCGAAGCACAAGGAAACGGCGGTCAGGCTGCTTGAGTTTTTGAGCCAGCCGGCAGCGCAGAAGCTCTACGGGAAAATCAACTATGAATTCCCGGCCAATCCGAAGGCTGAGTCGAGCGCTGAGGTGGAATCCTGGGGCAGTTTCAAGGCCGATACGCTTTCGATCGACAGAATCGCCGAGCTTGCGCCTGCCGCCCAGAAGATCATCGACAAGGTTGGATGGTAACAGCGAGCATCCTGAAGCAGCGGTGGATATCGAGCGATCCGGTCAGCATCTGGTCGCTCGCCACCCTGTTCTGCTGTCTCGCGATCATCGGCCCTTTCGTTGCAATCCTGTATGTCGCCGCCGGCGATAGCGGCGGGCTCTGGTCTCATCTGATCGAAACGGTCTTCCCCCGCTATGTCGGCAACACGTTGCTGCTCATGGCGGGCGTCGCCGTGCTTACCCTTGCATTCGGGCTCAGCACGGCCTGGGTGACCGCCCGCATGGACTTTCCCGGCTGCCGGCTCCTCGAATGGATGCTGCTGCTGCCGGCAACCGTGCCCGCCTACCTGATCGCTTATACCTATACCGACCTTCTCGAATACGCCGGCCCTGTTCAGGGGGCGCTGCGCGACCTGTTCGGCTGGTCGAGCGCCCGGGATTACTGGTTCCCAGAAATTCGGTCGATGGGAGGCGCGATCCTGGTGATGTCCGCGGTTCTCTACCCGTACGTCTACCTCATGGCGCGCACGGCATTCCGCCTGACGCCCGCCTCCTATTACGAGGCGGCCCAACTTCATAACCGCCGCTTCGTCTGGGCGGTCGACCTCCCTCTCGCGCGGCCGGCGATCGCCGCAGGTCTGGCGCTGGTTCTCATGGAGGTGGTTTCAGATTTCGGCACGGTGGAGTATTTCGCCGTGGAGACGCTGACGCTCGGCATCTTCAATGTGTGGCTCGGCATGAACAACCTGACCGCAGCCGCGCAGATCGCCGCCGTCGCCTTTGTGTTTATCCTGGCGCTGCTGACCATCGAACGCCGGGCGAGGGCCAACCAACGCTTTACGAACGATGGCGGCCGCAGCGCTCCTGTCCCGGTGCGAAAAGCAACGGGCGCAACGGCGCTGATCTGCATTCTTGTCTGTTTCCTGCCGATAATGCTCGGCTTTCTCGTTCCCGTCGGCGTCCTGCTTGGTTTCGTTTTTCAGGGGTTGTCGGTTTCCGAGCCGGACACGCTGATCGCGAGCGGTCTCAACTCGCTGCTGGTTTCCTTTGCTGCCGCCGTCGCCGTTATCGGCCTCGCGACAGTCATGGTGCTGGTCGTCACCTACAAGAAACACCCCATCATTCGCGTCCTGACCGGAATATCGGCAACCGGCTATGCATTCCCGGGCGTCGTCCTCGCCATCGGTGTGGTCGCGTTTTCAGGCGGCGTGGATGCGACCATACAGTGGATCTGCGACAACCTTCTCGGTATTCCGTTCGACGGCTTCCTGATCGGCAGCGTTGCGATTCTGGTCTTCTCCTATGTCGTCCGGTTCCAGGCGATCGGGTATGGCGCGCTCACATCGGGGGTCAACCGGCTGTCGCCCAACATCATGAATGCCAGCTTCCTGCTGGGGCGCAGTTTCTCGAACAGCGCCGTGCGGCTCGCCCCTCCCCTGCTCAGGAAATCGATGCTGGCGGGCGGGCTGCTGGTGTTCGTCGACGTGATGAAGGAGCTGCCGATGACGCTCCTCCTGCGCCCGTTCAATTTCGAAACGCTGTCGACCTACGTCTATCAGTTCGCCAAGGACGAACTGCTGGAGGAAGCCGCGCTGGCGGCGCTGGCCATCGTGATAGCAGGGCTGGGCCCGGTTATCCTGATGAATGCATCGCAACGACGCTGACCGGCTGGCCCGCGCTCAGGAGTCCTTCTTCGGCATGCCGTAGAGCTCGATGCGGTCCCCAACCAGCTCATAGCCGAGTTCATCCGCAATGGCCTGCTTGATCCGGTCGAGCTGTTCGTTCTCGAACTCGAGAACCTGGCCGGACTTCATGTCGATCAGGTGGTGGTGGGGCGAATTTTCGTCGGTCACCTCGTATCGCGCCCGCCCATCGCCGAATTCCAGCCTGTCGATGACATTGGCCAGGTCGAACAGACGCAATGTCCGGTAGACCGTCGCGATGCTGATACGCGAATCGATATCCGCCGCGCGACGATGTACTTCCTCGACATCGGGATGGTCGGTGGACTCGGACAGAACGCGCGCAATGACCCGGCGCTGATCGGTCATCCGCATGCCCTTTTCGACGCAGATGCGCTCGATCTCGGAAATATCGGCCTTATTCTGCGCCTTTTTCGGTGATACAGCCATTCGTCATCGGTTCCTGTCTTCGGGAACGGAAATTATCGCATCGACACCAAATTGTCACTCCGCTGTTGCGCCGAGAGAGGCCCGCTGGATGGTTCGCCTGCCATACCGCCACGCCTTTCTGACAGGCTTGCGAATTTATTTCGGCGAAATGACGCAAAGGCCTTGCGGGACGGCTTCCGGCAACCAATTTCTTCGCCGGGCCGGGATTCCCCCACAAACCCGAGGGATTGCCCGGTCTAATTCTGACATGGAGAAAACAATGTCAACTCGCGCACTACCGATTGCGGCGGGCTCGCTCGCCCTTGCGTCTATGTTGGCTGTCGGCGGCATCGCAAAGTCCGCCGACTTCTACAAAGGCAAAACCGTTGTCGTTCAGGTCCCCTCGGGCTCCGGCGGCACGTTTCACGTCTATTGCCAGATCGTCGCCGGCCAGATCGGCAAACATATTCCCGGCAAACCGAAAGTAATCATTCAGAATCTGCCGGGCGCCGGCGGCGCCAAATCGGCCTCCTACATGATGAATGTCGCCCCCAAGAACGGGTCGTACATCGCCATGGTAGCGCCCGGCGTCATCACAGATCCGCTGGTCCGCAAACACAAGTACGACGCCAGGAAATTCGCGTGGCTGGGATCGGTCGCGGCGCGGCCTTTCACAATCGCCATGTGGCATACCGCGCCCTTCAAGACGGTCGACGATCTCAAGAAGGCCCAAAGCACGCTGGGCACCAGCGGTGTTGCGTCATCCGGCTTCATCATACCAGCATTCATCAATGCGGCCCTCGGGACGAAAATGAAGGTTATCACCGGCTACAAGAGCGGCGGCGAGACCAACTTCGCCATCGAACGCGGAGAAATCCAGGGCCGGGGCAATTTCTACTCCGGCTTTACGGGCGTCCGGCCGGACTGGATCAAGGACAAGAAACTTACCTTTGTTCTTGGCATCGGCCCGCGTCACCCGGAGCTCAAGGGGGTGCCGCATCTCCGCGACCTTCTGCCTGCAGGCTCGGTCGAGGCGAAGATGTATGACCTGATTGAGGTGAACTTCAACGTGGGGCAGGCGTTCTACGCCCCGTCCGACACGAATGCCGCCAACCTTGAAATCCTTCGCACGGCGTTCGCCGCCATGCTGAAGGACCCCGAACTCGTAAAGGACATCGACAAGCGGCGGGTCGAATATTCCCCGCAAAGCTATCAGCAGGTCGAAAAACAGATCGACGACGCGTTCAAGTCCGCGGAGCCCGAAGTTGTCCGCAGGCTCAAAGGAGTCATGACCGGCAAAAAAGGCGCCTGACCTCACATCCGCCCGATGCCCGCCGGTAACAGCCTGCCGGCGGGCATTCGGCCAGGTATCGCTCTCTTGCCAGCCGGCCCGGATTCCCTATGGTGAGGCCGAAACTGATATTCCGGCTCCCATGACCATTGTCATCACCGATAACGACGTAAAACGCCTCCTCTCCATGGAGGAGTGCATCGACGCGATGAGGACGGCGTTTGCCGATCTATCCAACGGCAAGGCCGCCAGCCTGCCGCGCATGCGCTATTCGGTTGATACCGAAGACCCGTCCAAACGCTATCTCGCCAACATCCAGGCAGGCGCGGTGCCGAGTTTCGGCGTCGCCTGCGTGCGTGCCGGATCGCGTTTCATGCAGTTCGAGGAAGTCGACGGGGTGCGCCGGGTGCTTCATAACGTCGGCGCCAAGAACTGGACCATCATCATTCTGTACGAGCTCGCGACCGCTGAGCCTGTCGCCTTTATCCACGAGACCCATATCGGCGAAATTCGCGTCGGGGCGACAACCGGAGTCGCCGTCGAGAAATGCGCTCGGGCCGATGCGAAGACTCTGGGTATTTTCGGCTCCGGCAATCAGGCCGGCCCCATCCTCGAAGCTGTATGCTCCGTCCGACCGATCGAACGAGTCGCGGTGTACAGCCCGACCGAAGAAAACCGGCGCGCCTTCGCAGAGCGTTATGGCAGACAGGGGCTGGAGGTCGTTGCCGTCGACACGACGCGCGACGCGGTGGATGGCTCGGATATCGTATGCTGCGCCACCAACGCAGCGACCCCCGTGTTCGACGGGGACTGGCTGGTCCCGGGACAGACCGTTGTGTCGATTGTGAACTCGGACGTTACCGGACGGCGCACCGAAACCGATGAAACGGTTTTCTCGCGCTCGGCCCGTATCGTCATCAACGACTGGGACAGCGTGCACGCCAACAAACAGGTCGAGCTGCTGGAAGCGATTGAGGACGGACGGGTAAAGGAAACGGATGTGCATTTGCTCGGCGACGTGATCACCGGCCGAGCGCCGGGTCGGCTCTCCGATGACGAGATCGTCTATTACAAGAACAACACCGGGCTCGGCATGCAGTTCGCCGCCGCGGGCGCCATCGTCTGGCAGAAGATGAGGGACGAGGATGCGCCCTACGTCATCCCGACCGAATGGCTGGGCAGCGACACGGGAAACTGAAAACTAGCCTGGATTGGCCGCCCGGGCGGCATCTGCGGCCAGCGCTTCTTCCCTGACCAGGTTCCAGATGTAATCGACCTGCTCGACGAATTCGGGCGTCTTGGACAGCTCGTTCAGTTCGCTGCGATCGAATTTCGTTTCCACGATTTCCTTGATCCGTCCCGGACGGGCGGTCATGACCGCGACCCTGTCGGCCAGCAACACGGCTTCGCGTACATCATGCGTGACGAACACCACCGTCTTCGGAGACCGGCCCCATATCGCCAGCAGCTCTTCCTGCATGATGATGCGTGTTTGCGCGTCGAGAGCGCCGAACGGCTCATCCATCAGCAGCACGTCAGGATCGATCGCAAGGGTGCGCGCTATGGCGACACGCTGTTTCATTCCGCCGGAAAGCTGCGACGGAAACGCGTCCTCGAACCCCGTCAGATGAACAAGGTCGATATGTTCCTGCGCGATGCGCAGCCTTTCGTCCTTTTCGAGCCGCTTTTTCCCCAGCCCGTACAGCACGTTCTCCCGAACCGTCTTCCAGGGGAAAAGCGCGAAGTGCTGAAATACAACACCGCGATCCGGTCCCGGCGCCGTAACGGCCTTGCCGCCGACCGTGATGGCTCCGCCAGCCAGTGGCAGAAAACCGCCCAGCAGATAAAGAAGGGTCGATTTTCCGCAGCCGCTCGGCCCCAGCAGGGCAAGAAATTCGCGATCGGCGATTTCAAGCGAGATCCGGTCGAGCGCCAGAACCGGTCTTCCCCTCGGCGGCCGGTATTCATGGGTTACTGCGTCTATGGATATGCTCATCTTACCCTTCGAATCTAAACAGTGGCCCGGTCCTGGGCGACTTCCTGATGCCAGCTCAGCAGGCGTCTCCGAACGATCTCCAGGCTCTTGATAACCAGAAATCCGGCGATACCGATCGAAAGAATTCCCGAGAACACGCCGGGAGAATCCGCAAAACGCGAGGCGCGGAGCATGGCAGAGCCGAGTCCCTCGCCGCCCATCACCATCTCGGTCACCAGAACGACGATCATGCAGATCGGCAGGGCGATCTGCAGCCCGGTCAGAATCTGCGGCAGGGCCGCCGGCAGGATGACCTGCCAGAGAAGCTGCCGGTCGGTAGCGCCGAGGCTGCGGGCGGACCAGATCAGTTCCTTCTCCACCGCCCGGGTCGCCGCCCATGTCGTCGCAATGATCTGAAAAGAGGCCGAGAACGCGACCATCATGATCTTCGCCGCGTCGAACAGGCCGAACCACAGCATGAAAATCGGAAGCAGCGCGATTTTCGGCGCCGGCAACCCGATGGAAACGATGGGATCGAAAAACCACCGAACCGGAACGGTTCGCGCCATCAGGATGCCCAGGGTCACGCCGAGCAGCCCTGCAATGCCGAACGCGGTCAGCGCCCGCCACAACGTAAGCCCGGCATTCATCAGCATCTTGCCGGAGAAAAGATCGGCAAAGAATCTGGACATGACGGTTGAGAAGGCGGGCAGCAGAAACGGGTCGATATCTCCCCACTGCGCAGACGCTTCCCACAGAACGATGATGCCTACGATAACAGAATACGGACCGACCGTTTCGAACAGCCGGCCACCTATGGCGCGCATCGAAGACGGCTTCCTGTCGTTGGGAACAGTTTCCTGTGCGCCGGCCACGACCCTATTCCTGCCAGCTCAGAATGCGACCGGATACATACAGATACAGCCGGTCGGCGCAGAAACCGATGGAAGCGATGGTAATGGCGCAGGCGAACATTCCTTTGAAGTCGCCGCCTTCTCCGAGAAAACCGATCAGGAATCCAATGCCATCGTTCGCGATGATCAGTTCCGAACTCACCATCAGGATAAAAGACAGCGCCAGGGCGACGCGGACGCCGTGGAGAATTTCAGGCAGCGCCGCCGGCACGACGATTTCCCTGAGGACCTCGCCTTCGGTTGCGCCCATGCTGCGTGCGGACCAGATCAGGACTTCGTCGACGCCACGCGCCGCGTTAAAGGCGCTGACCACCACCGGCAGCAGGCAGCCGATGAAAATCAGGGTAATCTTGGAGGCATCCCCAAGACCGATCCAGATGATGGCAAGCGGGATCAGCGCCGACTTCGGCATCGGATAGAAACACTGGATGACGGGTTTCACGAGAATGCGCACCGGCTTGTACCAAGCCATGAGAACGCCGATGCTGGCGCCGAAGACAATTGCGCAGGCGAGCGCCGTGAAACCGCGCGCAACCGAACGCCCGACATGATACAGCAGGTCTTCCTGCAGGATCTCCCAGAACGCGATCACAACATCGCTGAACATGGGAAGGAAAAGCTCGTCGATCAGGCCGCCACGCGTGACGGCTTCCCATACGATTACGATGAGAAGCAGTGGCGAGTAACGGCGAAGGACAAGGGCCATCTGGGTACTACCGCAATCGGAAAGCGAAACCGGAACGATCACCGGAAAGATCACTGGAAAGATTCAGGCAGGGCGCACCCCGCCTGAATCGATCTGATCCGGAACCGGTTACTTGAGCTGCTTTTTTGCGTCCGCGAGCAGCGACAGATCGGCATGTTTCGAAACGTCGAACGTGCCGGGAATGACCTTGAGTTTATGAAGGTCGTCCACATTCTTCTGCAGAAGCTTGGGATCGAAGCTCGCGTCTACCGTCCGCCCGTAGCCCTTGTCCGTGAAAACCCAGCCTTCATAGGCGCTAGCCTTACGACGCATGATCTTGGCGAGAATTTCTGCAGCCACCTTGCGGTTTTTCGGATCGTAGGCCCACTGCCGCATACGGATGTGGTCGGCCAGGAAGTCAACGAAAGCCTGCCGGTTTTTGGCGACGAAATCGGCCTTGGCGGACCAGAGAAGCGTTTCCTGCGGCCCCAGCGACTGACGCATCGTAAAGAGCGGCTTCAGGTTTCCAGCCTTCTCGGCCCGGAAATTGAAGGGTAAGACGAGATAGGCGACGTCGATGCGGTTGGTGTTGATCGCCGACAGCATGGCGCGGAAGCGTACTTCCACCCATTGAAAATCGCGACCGGATTGCAGCCCGTTCTCGTTCAGCATCTTCTGCGCTGCAGCATGAACGCCACCGCCCAGCGCGTTGACCGCGATCCGCTTGCCCTTGAGATCGGATATCTTGTTAATCCCGGCATCCTTGCGGACCCAGAACGCATTATCGACGCCGACATCGACACTGCGCATAACCGAGGCAATCGCCTTCAGGTTCTGCTTTCCATTGATGATGCCCAGCGCATAGGCCTGATAGTTAGCGCCCGCGATGTCGATTTCCCCCGCCGCCAGCGCGGTCAGAGCCGGGCCACTGCCGCGCATCCGGATGGTCTTGACCGTGTAGGTCTTGCCGTAATTCCTGTAGATCGATTTCGGGACCTCGTTGATCATCGGTGTGATGTGCGATGGCGCGACCGACCAGTTAATGCGCAGCTCGACCGGCTCGGACAGTGCTGTGCCGCTTGTAATGGTGAATGTCGTCAGCGCTGCCGCCGACAAGAGATATTTACGGATCATGCTAGCCTCCTGATTTTCCTGTTATTCGAGAAACTTTTCGTCTCTTCGTTTTTCCCGCCAGCCGGGTCCTTCCGTAGAACCTGTCGACGAATTCTAGAGCGGTACCAAAAAGGATAACGTTGGAATACCCAGTCATGCAAACTCTGTCGCTTGCCATTTTGTTTGAGACACGGCTAACTGCCCGAAAACTGAAACCAGACAGGGAAGACAAATGAGGCTTGCTACAGCCGCCGTCCCGTCGCCAGTCCTCCGGCGACAGACCATCATCATCGGCAACGATGACGACGCATGGGCCCCCCTTGCCGCCACTCTGGAGCAGTCCGGAATCGTTGCCCCCTCCGACACTGCAAGCGCGCTGCCCGCGGCCATCGCGTTCCTGTCCGGCTTGAGAGCCGGCGCCCGCCGCAAAGTCGAGACAGCCATCGCCGCCAATGCGTTCGACATTAAGAACACGCCTTCTTTCACCCGACCGGTCGACGACCGCGCCAAGGTGATGGTCGTCGGCGGCTGGAACCCGGTAAGCCGGCCGGACCTTGAACTCGACCATGTTACGCCGCATGTCATGGCGCGCTGGATGGATGCCGAAGATTTTCGGCGTCCGCCGATCACTGTTTTCAAGAAATTTCCATCGGCCATCGCCGACCCGGAATCCGAACTCATCCTGCCTCGCATTAACCTCGTTCAGGGCGCGCCGAGCGAGGGCCCGTTCGAAGCCGACGCCACGCTCGCCGTCGTGATCGGCAAGCCGGCGCTGCGCGTACCGGTCCGCAGCGCCCTGCGCCATGTCTTCGGACTGAGCCTGATGCTGGATGTGTGGAACAGCGAGATCTTTCTGGAAGAGTCGCGTGTTCGCCGGGGCATGCTATCGAAAAACCTGAGCAACCTGACCCCGCTTGGCCCCTGGATCGAGATTCAGGAAGGATCCTCTATCGACAACGAGCTGGAAATCATTCTCAGGATCGGCCGCAAAATCCGCCAGCGGTTCCGGGTCGGCGAGTTCGCCTACCGGATCGCGGAAGTCATTTCCTTCTGCTCGTCCGTCGGGCTGGAGCCGGGCGATGTCATCGCCTTCGGCGCCCGCATAGCGCGCGGCACCGGCAAGGGCCCGCTCGAAACCCCGACCGGCATCGCACCCGGCGATCGAATCGAAATCTCCGCCACGGGGCTGGGCACGCTCCGTAGTACGGTCGCGACCAACCCATAAGGATCAGGATCATGCGCTTTCTGACTTTTGAGGCTTCACCCGGCATCAGCCGGTTCGGTTTTCTCAGCAAAGCGGGACGGGTCATCGACCTTGAAACCGCCTATGCGTCCGTTCTGGCGCAAAGCCTGCCGATTGAGCGTGCCTGCGATCTCGCCTCCCAGATGGCGCCTTCGGATGCGCTGGCCTTTATCGAGGGCGGAGACATCTGTCTCAAAGCCGCAAGGGAAGCCTGCGACGCCGTCGAGGAAGAGGCGTCCGGCAACGGTGCGCTGACCGGTCCTCGCGGCGAAACGGTCGAGTTCGACCTCGACGCAGTGTCGGTCCTCGCGCCGCTTCAGAACCCTCGCAATTTCATCGCATCGGGCAAAAACTTCGATGACCACCTGACCGAGATGCAGCAATCCAACCGGCCGGTCGCCCCACGCATCCCGAGCGGCCATCCGCAATACCCGTCGGCCATCGTGGGGCCGGAGGAAACGGTCGCCTATCCCAAGGAAACCCGGAAGCTCGATTACGAGGTCGAGATGGCCTACATCATCGGACGGCGGGCGCGGAATATTTCGCCGGATGAGGCGCTCGATTACGTATTCGGCTTCACCGTCTATAACGACCTGTCTGCGCGCGACATGGGCGAGCAGCAATGGGGCGTGCCGATGATGCAAAAGAACCTGCCGGGCTTTTCGCCGATGGGCCCCTATATCGTGACACGCGACGAGCTGGGCGACCTGGAGACCATCGGCGTGCGGTCCTACGTCAATGGCGAACTGCGCCAGTCGAGCTCGATCGACCATATGCGATTCAGGATCGCCGACCAGATTTCGTTCTGGTCGCAAATCGGGCTGGAGCCCGGTGATGTGATCACAACCGGCACCCCCGGCGGCGTTGCGGCGGGCCGCGGCAACGACGAGGAGCCGTGGTGGCTTACGCCGGGCGACGTGGTGGACTGCGAGGTCGACCGGGTGGGAACGTTGCGGACCTATATAGGATAGCGCAAAATCGTCTGAACCGAACGGGAGGGTAGAAATGGCGACGGCGATGAAGCCGACAGGCGACTTCGATTTCGAAAAATTCCGCTTAAGGACATTTACCGAACGCCTGGTCGAAATCGGCGAGGTCGAAATTCACGACAAACCTGTCGCGCTGACCGCCCTGAGCGGCCTCATCGAAGACACGGAAAAGGCCGTCCTGTTCAGGAATGTCGGCCCGGAAAACGTGGAAATGATCGCCAAGGCCGCTGCCGGACGGGAACGCATCTGCGCTGCCTTCGAAACCACGCGGGACAGGCTCTACGAAGAGTTTCAGAACCGTCTCGCCAATCCGAAGGGAACGGTCGAGATTCCTTCCGACGAAGCGCCTGTCCATGCCGTCAAGATCACGGGCGACGATATCGACCTCACCCGCCTGCCCTTTTACCCGCATCACGAATTCGACGGCAGCGCCTATATCAGTTCGGGCATTGACTATGTCCGCGATCCCGAAACCGGCCGGACCAATGTCGGCAGCCGCCGGCTGTCGCTGCGCAACCGTACCCAGACCGGCACCAACGTGACAGCGCCGTCAGATCTGAAGAAAATTTACCAGGCCTGCGTCGCGCGCGGCGAGAAACTGCCGATTACTTTTACGCTTGGGAACCATCCTCTGGATTTCTACGCGGCGACGACGCGGATGCCCGGCGACGAGTTGAACCTGATCCCGACGATGCGGGGCGAAACGGCGCCGGTCGTGAAATGCCTGACCAACGACCTGCTGGTGCCGGCGGACGTGGAAATGACGCTGGAGGGCTATCTCGACGAGCGCGGCTATGTAGAGCCGGAAGGACCGTACGGCGAATATATGGGCTATTACGGCTCCATCCATCTGGACCCGGTTTTTACCTGTACCGCGATCACCATGCGAAGCGACGTGCTGCACCAGACGCTGCAGCACGGGTCGGCCTTCGTGCTGGACCAGTGCGATTCAGCGTCGATGACGGCGATGCGAGTCGAGGCCGACGCTCTCAAGATCCTGCGCTCAACAGTGCGCGCTCCGGTGGACGCCTATCTGCGCGAAACGTCAGGCGGCGGCGGCGGGTTGAGGATTTCGATCAACCAGCAGTTCTTTGGCGAGGCGCGCAATGCCATCATCGCGCTGTTCGGCGGCATAAGGCGGCTCAAGCATATCTGGGTGTTCGACGAGGATATCAATATTCGCGACGACAGGCAGGTCGAATGGGCGTTCGGTACGCGCTTCCAGGCAGACCAGGACATCGTCATGATCACCGGTATCATGGGACAGACGATGGATCCGTCGCTGCAGGGTCGCCGCACGGGGGCAAAAGCCGGGTTCGACTGCACCATTCCCTTCCCGCGCGGCAATGCGGTCACGCTGACGCGCTGCGCTGCGGCCCGGTTCTCCGGTGCGCCGGCACGCTTCCAGACGGTCGAGCAGGCGCTTGAGGCGGAACCCATGTTCTACGCCTACCTTGTGGAAGCCATCGGCAGCGAAGACGGGCGCGATGTCGCCTGCGCGCTGGACGAGCTCCGCGACAGGGGCAAGCTGGGGCGCGACAAGGATGGGCGGTATCACCTGACAGAGGCCGAACCTGGCGTAACGGGAATCGTCGGGGAGCTTTATCACGACCCGAATTCGGGGACGTGACGGCAACTTCCACTCAGTAGTAATCCATCATCTGCGAGAGTTCCCACTCCGCATCGAGCGAATTCTCGGCTTTTCGGACGGTCTGCCAGACGTCCTGCCAGGCTTCATAGGCCTGCCGCTGTTTCTCCCGAGCCGCCAGCATTTCCGGCGTCACGGCGCGACGAGCGCGCGGCGGCGCGACAAACGGCTGTCCTTCCCTGATGCCCAGCTCCGTTAGCGTTTTGCGAACCTGGCGAAACTGGTTCTTCTGGATTCGATAATCGAGCATGTCACCTGACACGCTCACCTTGCGGCTGGCGCCGTTATAGAGAATACAAAGCCCCATACCGCCATCATTCAGGGATTCAGCCTCGACACCCTCAATGGAAAGCATCTGGTCGACTACTTTTGAAAACCATTGAGTTTTTGTCGCACTGGCCGGCATGCCCGATTCCTGACTCTGCATAGCGATCACTGCCGCGCCCCTGACGCGACCGGCTCACCGTAACCAATAGACTCCTGATTTCAAGGCGAAACAATCCAGACCCTATCTCAGGATCCGCCTGTACCGCCCTCAAACTTCCGGAAGCCCGTCGACCAGTCGGCGGAAGTCTGTTTTTCAGGCTGGTCGGATCAATATACCGATTGCCGGCGGCAAATTCCGGGTCCGGAAACCCATGGCGACCGGGTCAGCCCGGCAGTCCCGGATCCTGTCCCCTGTCCAGGCTTCTCAGTTCCCGCGCCTCCTCTGGCGTCAGGGGCGACGCGTCGACGCCAAGGATACGATGGGCCGGACCGTCAAGGTCCTCATACTGTCGGCTTCTGACCGTCCATATAAAGCCCACGAGCGCTGCAAGCCCCAGAGCAAGCGAGATCGGGATGAGATAGCGCAGGATGGTCATTTCTGCGTCCCCAGCCGCATCGCATTGAGCATGACGAGGATCGACGATGACGACATCAGGACGGCCGCCACCAGTGGCGTAAGCCCGTTCAGAAGCGCGACAGGCAGGGCGATAATATTATAGGCGGCGGCAAATAGCAGGTTCTGCACGATCAGTCTGCGCGCGCTCCTCGCAATATCCAGAGCGTCAAGCAGAGTATCGATCTTCGGAGTTGCAAGAAGGATATCGGCGGCATTTCGGCTGATATCCGTGGCAGCGCAGGGCGAGGCTGAAACCGCAGCTGCGGACATCGCGGCAGCGTCGTTAATGCCGTCTCCGACAAACAGGGTATCGGGTCTGATTTTCCCCAGCTTGTCCTCCGGAGAAACGTTTGCCGAGAAAGAGGCAATCCCAAGCTCGCGCGCGATCCTCCGCACAGACGGCTCACGATCGCCGGAAACTATCGAAATCGCGAGCCCCCGTCTTCGCAACCCGTCGGCAAGCCGCCGGGCCCCGTCGACCGGAATCTCGGCGATGGAAATTTCCTCCACCGAGCCGTCGGCGGAACGGTACCAAAGCGATTGTTCCTGCCGGATGTTACCCGACAGATTGTCGTTTGCAGGCCCGCCGACAAATTCGGCAGAACCCAGCCTTGAGCCGTCGGCCCCCACAAGCCCTTGCCCGGGATGCTCGACCACATTCCCGGACAAAACTCCAGCGGACGAACCGGAGACCGCGCGTGCGACCGGGTGCTCGCTGTGCGCGGCCAGCATAGCTGCCCCCTGTATCGCCGACGTAACCGGCTCCAGCCGGGTAAGCGTACCCGTCTTGTCGAAGACAACGTTCTTTACGACAGCCAGGGTTTCGAGTGATCCACCCCCATTGAATTGGTCCACCGTGTATTTTAGTGAACGGAGGATCAAGGCGTCTCAACCGCCTCACCTCAGCTACAAGACCCGGATGTAGCTCTGACAGTACCTTGCGTGCTTCTCATATGCCTCTTGCCAGTCGTTCCCTCTCCCTCGTTGCTCTAGGCATA
>Ga0181579_10000620_pt1 | contig 28983 bp, 24 predicted proteins | sample 071ome_24_FD_132996 | JGI IMG/M metagenome (GOLD analysis project Ga0181579, IMG submission 132996) | Coastal salt marsh microbial communities from the Groves Creek Marsh, Skidaway Island, Georgia - 071402CT metaG (megahit assembly) | ecosystem: Environmental > Aquatic > Marine > Intertidal...
CCCGATCGATGTGAGCCGCCAGCCGTCCACCTGTTCACCCTCGCGTAATTCCACTACCCGTCCGCTCTTCTCCTCGGTCAACAGGATCAGGCGATGGCTCGAAGAACGCACTATACCCGTCAGGCGATAGCCCACAAGCCGCGCGGGCCGCGTCTTGGCGGGCGCGGGCTTCGGCGCGGTTTCCGGCGCGGGCGGGCGGCGGGTCGCGCTAAACAGCGGCCGGGCGATTGTCTCGTTTAGGCTGGATAGCGCGGGGATCACCGGCTTGACATTCGGCGCGGGCGACTCTGGCTCGGCATTGGCCGCCGGCGGGGCTGAGGCCGGGGACGAGATCAGGGGCGAGGTTGGGGGAATCCTCTCCTCGCCGATCCAGGGCGCGGCGATCGCCGCCGCGAGAATTACCCAGATTAGAACGACGCGTCCCTTAATCCGCATCACTCTTCCCTTCCGCCAAGGCGGCGATTTCAAGAGTGATTTCCAGATCCGACGTTCCGGGTCGTCCAAGAATACTGAAGCGCGAGATCCGGATCGCCGGCGCGCCGGTCTCTAGACCATGCATCAGGTCCCGAACTTGGACGACCGTACCTCTAAGCGACGCCCCGACCGCGACTTCCCGCATCGGATCGATGGCGCGGTCCGAGAGAACTCTCAACGTATCCACGCGAAGTCCGCGCTCGGCGGCGGCGTGGCGAAGATGTTCCTGCAAAAGCGCCACGGCTGAGGTATCCCGCGCGGGGATGATCGCGCCGTCATCCACGCCAGATGCCCTGGTGGCCTCCAAGCGCGCCGTCAGCCTCGCGCTCCCGGCGATCAGCGCCTTGCGTTGCGATATCACCTCCGCCAAGACCTCGGAGCGGGCTTCGCGCGCGGCGTATTCCGCCAACAACGGATTGGCGATCGCGACATGGGCCGCCAGCAGGACGAGCGCGACCAGCGCCCAGGCCATGAAGGGCGTGGGCCGCCGGTTCATTCGATGCTCGCCGGGATGTCGATCGTCGCGCCGAGACGGAAGCGATCCGCGCCGGTCACGGGATCGCGGGTCACCGGCGCGTCAAAGCGCGCGTCGCTCAACCCCGGCGCGGCGTTAAGCAGGGTCACCAGCGATGTCGCCTCCGAGGACCGACCTTCCAGGGTTAACCGTCCATCGGCGGCTTGCAGCGAGACCAACCAGGTGTGGTCCGGCAGCGTCCGGGTAACCTGCTCGAGAAGAACGGTCATGGAGACGCGGGATTGCATGAAGCCTTGGCGCGCCTGTTCCCGTGCCTCGGTCGCTTCGACCCTTCGGGCGAGACGCCGCGCCGCCGCGAGATCGGGAGCCAATCGCTCGATCTCGGATCGTTGACCACGCAACCGCTGTTCCTGGGCGACAAAAGGCGAGGCCAGGGCCACGACAATCAGAACCGCGGTCACCAGCGCCGGCGCCCAAGCAAAGGATCGATCGGCGGATCCCGTGGCGGGGCTTGTCAGACCGAGCGCCGGCGCCCGCTCGACCCGCTCGCGATCGGCGATAACATGGTCGACCCGGATGCCGGCCTCGCCAAGCGGCCCGGTGAGCGCGGCAATGCGCGCGTGTGGGACGATGGTCAAATCGACCCGGATCTGTCCGTCGGCGGCCGGCTGGATCTCCCGCGCCACCGTTACATCGCCTGCCTTGAAGGGGGTCAGGCGTTCGATCTCCACGTCGAGGACCTGATCCAACGACCGTTCGGCCGATCCGGGTAGGGTCAGCGCCGGACGCATCGCCAAATCCCGGGGCAGCACAAGCACGACAGGTCCCTCCACCTGGCGCAGTCGGTCGGCGAGATCCGAAATCTCGGTACCGCCCGTTGACCCGCCCTGGGGGACAAGCGTGGCCCCCTGGGCCTGGAACACCGACCAACCATCGTCGCTCGGTTCTATCACCGCGAATCGGCGCCCCAGCCCCAAAACCCGCTGGACGCCGGCTGGAAGACTGTCGCGAAGTACGCCGCCCCAAGCCGCGAGAAAGTCGAGAATAGGCCGCATCGAATTCCTGTCCGTGCCATCACCGGCGCACGCCGGAACGTAAACCTTATCGCCTCGGGCCCCGGAGGTGAAACCCTTCGCTTCGATGAATTCCTTTACTCGACGGTGGACCAGGCAAGGATCCGATACGGCTCCGACGGGCGGTGCGTCAGGGTTACCTCGACACGGCGGGACACCCGGCTTCCGGCCCCCAAGGCGTGGGTCGCCGTGATCACGTAGGTCTGGCCCGGGCCAGGCGCCAGATAGGCGGCGTGGGAAACTAGGATATCCCGCGGCACCTCGCCGTTCCTCCGCTGTTCCACGATCGCCTCGACGCTACCTTGCCCGAGATTTGGGATGGCGGAGAGCAGCAAGGGCGAGGCGAAGCCCGGGTCGATCCGGTCGGCGCGGCAATTGACCGTCACCTCGCTGGAGAGCCTTTGATACAATTCCGCATCGATGCCCGGTAGGGCGCGGATCTGCCGTCGCGAGAGCAGCCCCGCCTCCACCCCACGAGCCGTCGAAAGCGCCTCGGCGGTCAAGGACGGGGCGGGCGCGCCGAGGCGTTCGAGCAGACCGATGAAAACCGGCATCGCCCCGTGGTTGAGATCCCAGAGGCCACAGACGTCGCGAACCCGGCTGATCATGTCGATGCCCGCGATCTCGACTCGGAACTCCCCATCATTCCGCGTCAGTGCGTTTCGCGTATCCGAGGCGAACAGCGCCAGGATCGATGCGTCAACGGCCCCCTCCACAAGCGCCACGGCCTTGGCCCGGTCAACCTCGATCCCGCCCAGCGTCACGTCGCGATCGGCGCGCGAGAGCAGTGCCACCGATATCATCGCCAGAATGACCAGGCCCGACAGCACGATGGCAAGGGTCATTCCGGCCTGGCGCCCGCTCTTCGCGGCATTCCCTTGCCTCATCGGATCGCCTCCCTGGAGCGTGGGCGGCCGACCGCGTCGGGCCATCCCGGCACCCGCAAGCGGACCAACAGCGGAAACTCCGCTCGCCCCTTCCACTCGGCGAGCCACCGCGCGGGCTCGTTGCGGCTCGGCGCTCCGAAATAAGCCAGGGACGCGCCATCCGGCAGCGCGGTAACCAGATGGCGGTCCCCCCGAGGGCCGACCAGGGTCATGCGGTTGTCGGCGAGATCGAGGCGATAGGCCACGAGACCGGCGAGCGATCCGCCCGACGGCTCCGCGCGCGCCGGCCCGACGAGATCGAGGGACGCCACGCCCCCTTGAAAACGCGCGTTCGCGCCATGGGCATCATCGGCGCGAAGCGGAAACGCGGTTTCAACGAGGTCGCGAAAACCTCGATGCGCCGCGATCATCGACCCCGTGTCGGTGGCCCTCGCCTCGACCCGGTTGGTGACGTTCAGGCCGGATCGAATGCTGGTGGCCAGAAGCACCGCGAGCAGGCCCATGAGGGTCAAGCCCACGAGCAGCTCCAGCACCGTGAACCCCGCCTGCCTCATGGCTGTTCCGGGACGGCGATTATCCGGTGAGTGCGCAGAACCACCCGCGCGCGGCCCGTGGTAACGGCTAAACTGATATCATGGGCGGCGAGCAGCGGGGTCGGCGACGGCGCGCGGGTGACACTCAATTTCCATTCACTCGCGTCGTCGAGACGTCCGGAGAATTCACCTTCGCTTAGCGTCGCGCTGATACCGAGTTCCGCGAGCAGCGCCCGTCCATGCAGCGCGGCGCGGGCGGCATCCCGGGATTTGCCGGTAACGTCGATGGCAAGCGAGCTGGATTGCAACGCGATCGTGGCGGCTAGCGCGATGATCACGAAGCCGACGAGAACCTCCAGCAAGGTGAACCCAGCCCATCGCCGTCGTTCGCGCGATTTCATGCGCCGATCAGGCCTTCATTGAGCGCGGTGATGGTGCCAAGCAAGGCCAGCACCACCGCCGCGATCGCCGCGCCGATAAGCAGGATCAGCGCCGGTTCGATCAGCGCCACCAGCCGGGTCAAAGCCTGTTCGACCTCGTCATGCTGGTGATCGGCGGCGCGGAGCAACATCTCGTCGAGTTTCCCGGTCTCCTCGCCGACCCGAACCAGCTGTACCGCGATGGATGTGAAACAGCCGCATTCGGCCATGAGCACGGCAAGGCCACGGCCTTGGGGGACCGCCTCGGCGATATGCAGGCCCGAAGCCCGTAGAACTCGGTTGGAAAACCCGCTCGCCACCACGCGCGTCGCCTGGGGCAGGGAAACCCCATTGGCCAGCAGAATGCCCAGCCCCCGCTGCCAACGCTCGGTCTCGATCTTGGTCCATAAAGGGCCGAAAAGCGGCAGAGCCAGCACCAGCCGGTCCCGCGCGCCTTTCGCGCTGGAGAGCGATCCGGCGGCCAGCGCGACGATCAGCACGGCCGGCACGGTCCAGCCGTGATGCCTCAGAAACTCGGATATCGCCAGGACCATGCGGGTCGAGGCTGGAAGCGCGCGATCACTTTCCGTCAAGAGGGGCTCAAGCCCCGGCACGACGACGACGAACAACACTCCGATCGCCAATACCGCCACGATCACCAGAACCAGTGGGTACAGCAAAGCCGAACGAACACGATCCGCAACCGCGTCGCGGCGCTGGTGATAGTCGAGCAAGCGTCCGGTCGCTTCGGCGATGCGTCCGGAGCTCTCGGCGGCGCGCATAACCGAAAGGTCCAGGGTATCGAAAACCCCGGTCTCGGCCTCCATGGCTTGCGAAAAGCTCCCGCCCTGACGGATATGCCGGACAAGCCTGTCGCCAAGCCCGGCGGCCCGAGGCGCGTCGCTTTGCCGCGAGAGAAGATCCAGTGCACGGTCCACCGGCATCCCGGCTTCGAGAAGCGTCGTGAGTTGGCGCAGAAAAACCCGCAACTGACGGCGATTGACGGCGCGACGGGGGCCTGATCCGGTGGGCGGGCTGGTCATTCGTCTTCCGGGGCAACCGCCGCCAGCACTTCGGCGACACTTGTCCGCTGGTCGCGCAATGCCGCGATTCCGTTCCCGAGAAGCGTGCCACCTCGGGTATCCGCGCCGGCCAGCGCCCGCAGCTTGGACGGCGGCGCATTTTCATTAACCGCCTGGCGCAAAGCCGGCGTCATTGTCAGGATCTCCGAGAGAACCAGTCGCCCGGCATAGCCGGTGCCGTGACATTCGGCGCAACCCACCGGTCGCGCCACCTCCTTCAACACCGCCGCCGCGTCGCCGAGAAGAGTACGCTCGGCGTCGTGAATGGGCCCGCTGGTCTTACAGGCATCGCAGAGCCCGCGGACCAGCCGTTGGGCCAAAACGGCTCTCAAGGAAGCCGCCAGAAGATAGGGTTCGATCCCCATGTCCAAAAGCCGTGTCACGCCACTGGCGGCGTCATTCGTATGCAGGGACGAGAGCACCAGATGTCCGGTGAGCGAGGCCTGGGCGGCCAGCCGCGCGGTCTCCTCGTCGCGGATCTCGCCGACCATGATGATATCCGGGTCCTGACGCACGATGGAGCGCAACAGACTGGGAAAGCCGAGGCCGATGCGCGCGTTTACCTGGATCTGGTTGATGCCGCCGAGACGATACTCGACGGGATCCTCGACGGTCAGAATCTTGCGGCTCTCGGCGTTCACCCGACCGAGCGCGCCATAGAGCGTCGTGGTCTTGCCGCTTCCCGTCGGACCAGTGGCCAGAACCAGCCCGTTCGGCGCGGCGAGGGCCTGGGCCAGGGGCTCCAACACCGACGCGGGCAATCCCAGCGCATCGATATCCCGGGGCGCCGCGGACTGGTCGAGCAGGCGGAGAACGACGCTCTCTCCGTCCAGGGTCGGGACCGTCGAGACCCTGATATCAATCTCGCGGCCTTGGATGATCAGGCTGGCGCGTCCGTCCTGGGGGAGCCGCTTCTCGGCGATGTTCAAATCCGCGAGTACCTTGATCCGGCTGATCAGCATCGGCGCGAGATAGGACTCCGGCGCGGCGCCCAGTTCGATGAGGTGGCCATCGATGCGATAGCGCACCCGGAGCCCGTCGCCACGCGGCTCCAAATGCAGGTCCGAGGCCCCATGTCCGATGGCGCGACCGATCAGATCGTCAACCGCGCGGATCGCCGGCGCGTCTCCAGGGGCTTCCACCGGAGCCCGGATCGCCTTGGCGCCATCTCCCGCGTCGCCTGTCGCCGCACCGTATAGTCGGTCCAGGGCGCGATCGAGATCCGCCGGCGCCGCGACGTGAACCGATATCGGTTTACCGACAAGCATCCCGATTGAATGAAGCGCGTCGGCGTCCAACGGGTCCGCCATCACCACGCCGAGCACGGCGTCATCCTCGAAAATCGGCAACATTCGGGCGCGGCGCAGAAACGGGACGCTGACCTCCCGGGTCTTCACGACTTGCGTGGGAAAGTCGCCGGGCGCCAGCAGTTTCAGGTCGAGATGTTCGGCCAACGCGGCGGCCATCTCGCGTTCATCGACCAACCCCTGGCGGGTCAAGAGCATGTGCAGGGCCCCGCCATCGGCCTCGGCCAGTCGAGACGCGGCCACGATCGTCTCGTGATCCACGAGGCCACGCGCCAGCAAAACCTCCGCAAAGCCGCCGGAATCAGGCATCTTCTCTTCCATTCATGCCGACGATTATCCATCGTGACGCTGCGGTGTTCAATCTCGACGGGTGGCAAACCCCACTGAATTCGTGGACTTCGACATTGCTGGCTTGGGTCGAATCTGGCTAATTGAAAGCTGAACTGAAAGCAAAGAGCGACAATGACATGCCAGCGCGCTTGAAAACAAAGCCGCGGTCCCGCTTGATCGGCGGGCCAGCCGCGCGATTTTGGCGCGGTGTTGTCGTCGCGATGATGGCGATGGTGCTTGTCGCCGGCTGGATCACCGAGAGCCTGGCTCAACGGGAACCGCTGGAGACGCCGAGAATCAAATACTCCGAGGTTCTGAAGGACCCGGACAATCTTCAGCTCAATTTCAAGTTCGCGCGCCAGCAGGTCGCCGACGGCAACGTCAAGGGCGCCTCGGCGACGTTGGAGCGGATACTCCTCATTCAACCGGATCTGCCGGTGGTGCGATTGTTTTATGCCGCGGTGCTGATTCGCCTCGACAGTTTGGAGGAGGCCGAACAGCAAATCGACCTGGTGAAAAACACCGGTGATCCCAAGATCGAGGCACAGCGGGACCGGTACCGGGAGGCTATCGCCGACCGGCGTAAACGCACCCGCTTCACCTTCTCCGTGGCCGCCGGCGGTCAGTATGACAGCAACCCGAGCGCGACCCCCGCCGGCAATTCGCTGCTGGTTAGCGATATCGCCGTCGCCACCGATTCCTCGGATGACGATTTTGCCCGGATCGGCCAGTCCCGCCTCGGCTTCACGCATGATCTCGGGCATCAGGCAGGGCACTTCCTGTTCGGCGGCGCGACTTTCGCGGCCACCGATCAAGTTACCGAGCAGAGCCTCGATCTTAACGCCGCCGCTCTCAATGCCGGCCTAACCTTCCGCTTTCAGGATCTTGATGTTTCGGCGGAACTTCTAGCCACCGACGTGAACCTCGCCGACCAGCAATACTATCTGTCCTGGGGTGGCCGGGTTAGCGCCGACTATCGGCTGGACCGGCGATGGCGCCTGAGCGGCGTGATCGAGGGCGTTTTCCAGGACTATGACAGCATCTCGGTCAGCACCAGCGCGAATGAGAACAGTGGCTCGCAAGTGGACGCCGAGATCGCCGTGAAATATCTCCTGGCGCCGGATCTAACCTTGCGTTCCAGCCTTCGCCACACGGACAAGCGGGCCGAGAAATCCTACAATCAGTACTACGCCGACGCCGTCTCCGGGCGCGTCGTTTGGCTGCTTGGCGAGGGCCGCTTCCTGTCCTCGGATCTGACGGCGACGGTGCGGTTTTATGACGCGCCGGACACTTTCTACAGTCGTCGAAAACGACGCGACGAGAGCTTTCGCGCGCGTCTCACCGTGGGCTTGCCGGTGAACGGGCTGTTACCCGAGGCGGCGGCGCATGAGCTGTTCGAGGATTTCCTGGTTCTGCTTTCGGGCGAATATTTCGCCGCTCGCTCGAATATCGAGAACTGCACCTATGAAAACGCGCGCGCGCGGGTTCTGCTGAACAAGAGCTGGCGGTTCTAGGGAGATGGGAGAGTGACATGACCGCATGTAGTCGTATCCCACGATATCTGGCGCTCGCCGCGCTGGCGGTGCTGTCCGTTCAAGGCGCGCCGGTTTTCGCGCAAGGCCAGGTCCAGGCGGGGGTATCAGCGGCCGTGAAGGGCGAGATTCAAGTCGCCTCGCTCGGCGCCAAGGTCGGCCGGATCGCGAAAAGTGGAGAGGACATCTTTCTCGGCGACAGGATTAGCTCCGGCGCCAATGCCGGCATGCAGGTGCTGTTGCTGGACGAGACCGTTTTCACGATCGGTGCCCAAAGCGCGATCACGATCGATGAGTTTGTCTATGACCCCACGACCGATACCGGCACGGTGGCGGCGGAAGTCGTCCGGGGCACGTTCCGTTTCGTGACCGGACGCATAGCCCAACAAAAACCCCGCGCCATGGCGGTCAAGCTTCCGGTCGGCGCCATCGGGGTCCGCGGCACCATCGTGGCGGGCCGGGTCGACGGCGACTCCAGCCTCGTGGTCTTGCTCGGCCCCGGCGCGAATACCGATACCGAGGAGCGACTTGGACGCATCCTGGTAAGCAATGCCGGACAGACGGTGGAGATTTCCCGCGCCGGCTTCGCGACCCGGATCGACGGGGTGGGAGCGCCGCCGATTGAACCGTTCCGGCTGCCGGCGGCCGATCTGCGCGCGCTCACCCGAGCAATCGATCAAGGCGCGGCATCCCTACGGGACAAGGGCGGCAAGGATACCGAGACTCAGCGGGGTCAAAACGGTTCGCGATCAGGCGATCAACGGGAGGGTCGGTCCACGACCACCACCCGGCGAGGCCAACCCAACGCGAAAAGCGACCAACAACGCAATGCTGGTCCGAACAACGGCAACCAACAAAACCAAGGCACGACACCGCCCCCTTCTCAAACCACCATCACGCCGCCCCCCCAAGAGAATGGTGGGAATGCCGGAAGTCTCGCCGGAGAGGGCCAGGTCGCCGCGAACCAGAACGCCAACAACACGATCAACACCGGCGGCGCGGCGCAGGACGGCGACAAGCTGGTCAATGACGCGACCCAGGGCGACCCGCTCAACGAGTTGCCGCCGGTGAAGAACGGGGTGGCGACGTTCGAGGAGTTGCGGCGGATCCGGACCGGGGTTCATACCTACGAGATCGATGCGCCATTCCGGCAGAGTCGTCTCAGTGGCGCGGACTCGAACATTCAAGGCAAGATGAAGTTTCGCCTGGATTTTGATTTTGGCGCTCGCACGCTTGGCGGCGGAGGTTCCTCGCTGAACCTCAACACGCTTCAGAACGGCGGAAACATCAATTTCGTGTCACCGATTCAAAAAAGGTCTTATCTCGAGGACACGGGCCTCGCCTCGAAGGTTCTCGATCCTAACGGCATCGACCCACCCGAGGTTAGCGGATCGACGATTGAGGTGCGCAACGCCAACGGCATCATCGCTCAGACGGTTCGCGCTGACATCGTCTACAAGGACGGTTTCGGCAATCAGGGTTCCGGTTCGGGAGAGTCAGGCCCGCGCGTTAAATAGGTCGGCACGGGAGTAGATGGTCGACGATCTGGACTTGGAGCCGTACCGGCATGCTTCGATGGCTTAAACTGATCATCCCCGCGGCATTTCTTTTGCTCGCGCTCACCTTGCGTTTCCAGGACCCGGTTCTGCTGCAGGAGTTCCGTTACCGGATCTTCGACAACTATCAGCGGCTCTCGCCCAGGGTTTACACCGACATGCCGGTGCTGGTGGTGGATATCGACGACAAGACGCTGGCGAAACACGGTCAATGGCCTTGGCCTCGAACGGTCGTCGCCGAACTCGTGGCGCGCCTGATGAACGCCGGCGCGGCGGTGGTGGCACTCGATATCGTGTTCGCTGAATCGGACAGAACCTCGCCGGAGAACCTTGTGGCCGGATTCGGCGACGGCCCCGCCGCTCAACTGGTGCGCGCCGCGATCGGCTCCGGGGAGCTCCCCAAGCATGACACGATCCTGGCGGACGTCCTCTCCCAAGGCCCCTCCGTCGGGGGTTTTATCCCGACAAACGGTAAGGCGGAGCGTCTCCCCCTTGTAAAAACAGGCCTGGCCCATTCCGGGGATGATCCCGAGCCTTTTCTGCGGGCGTATCCCGGCGCCATCGCGAACATCCCAGAAATCGACGAAGCCTTGGCGGGCGGTGGCAGCCTGAGCCCGGTTTTTGATTCCGACGGCGTGATCCGGCGCGTGCCGCTCTTCGTCCTGGTCGGTGGACAGATCTATCCCTCGCTCGCCGCCGAAGCCCTGCGAGTGGCGCAGGGCGCGCCATCCATGATCATCAAGTCCTCCGGCGCCAGCGGCGAGACGGCGTTCGGTGAAAACACCGGTGTCAACCAGATCAAGATCGGCCAATTCGTGGTGCCGACGGATGCCCAGGCGGCGATGTGGCTGCGCGACACCGGCGGGGTCGCCAGGCGCATGATACCAGCCTGGACGATCATGGACGGGAGCGCGGAGGCGGAACGGCTTGAAGGCGCGGTGATCTTTATCGGAACCAGCGCCGCCGGCCTTAAGGATCAGCATTCGACACCGCTCGATCAGGCTACCACGGGGGTCACGCTGCATGCCCAGATGATCGAGCAGATACTGCTTGGTGATTTTCTGGAGCGTCCCGACTGGGCCGACGGCGTGGAAATGCTGTTCATGCTGTTCATGGGCCTGATCATGTTGGCGGTGTTCTGGATTCCCAAACTCGGCACCGCCGGCGCGAGTGTCATCAGCGGCGCCATGGTGTTCGGCGCCATCGGGTTTTCCTGGTACGCCTATACCGATCTGAAGATGCTTTTTGATCCGATGTATCCCAGCATCGTCGGGGTCCTGGTCTATAGCGGCACGTCCTTCTTGAGATTCCTGGATACCGAGCGCGAGCGCAGCCGGGTTCGCTCGGCGTTCAGCCATTACATGACGCCGAGCCTGGTGAACCGCCTGGCCGAGGATCCCAGTCAACTTAAACTCGGCGGCGAAATGCGGGATCTTACGCTGTTGTTCTGTGACATCCGCGGCTTCACGACGATCTCGGAGCGCCTGGATGCCAATGAGTTGACGGAGTTGATCAATCGGTTCCTCACCCCGATGACCGAAATCATCATGGAGTCCGAGGGCACGATCGATAAATACATGGGTGACTGCATCATGGCATTCTGGAACGCCCCACTGAACGTGCCGGAGCATCGGCGCCTCGGCGTCAGGTCCGCGCTCCAGATGCGAAAACGCCTGGTGGCCCTGAATTCCGAACTGGCCTTGGAGAGCGCGGCCAAGAATGAGCCGCCGATTGAGCTCGGCATCGGGATCGGGCTCAATTCCGGTATCTGTTGCGTGGGTAATGTCGGTTCGGACCAGCGGTTTGACTACTCGGCCCTCGGCGATACGGTGAATCTCGCGGCGCGCCTGGAAGGCCAGTGCAAGACCTACGGCGTCGAGGTGATCATCAGCGAGGGAACCTTGCAGGGTCTCGAGGACATGGCGGTTCTGGAACTTGACTTGATCCAAGTGAAGGGCAAGACCGAGCCGATCCGCATCTTCACGGTGGTGGGAGAGGAGGACCTCGCGGAAAGCGCCGGGTTCAAGGCGCTGGAAGTACATCATCGCGCCATGCTGGAACACTACCGAGCCCAGGACTGGGCGGCGGCGCGGGAGGAAATCGCGCGCGCGCGCGTGGTATCCGACGAAGCCGACCTACCGATGGAGGGAACCTACGAGCTCTACGCCGAGCGCGTTGATGACTATGAGGAAAACCCGCCTGGCGCCGATTGGGACGGCGTCTATGTATCCCTTACGAAGTAGCTAACCCTCGTCCCAGGATTGTTCGGAAGCAAGCAACGGATATCGCAAGGCTGGGTGCCCGTGGTTTCTTGATCGCGAATTCACGGAGAAACCATCAATGTCAGAGCTTCGAATGGGCGCGCCCGAGTGGTTGATGTTGATCGCGCTGTCCGTCGTGTGGGGCGGATCGTTCTTCTTCGCTGAAATCGCGCTCCGTGCCTACGGGCCGATGACCATTGTCGCGATCCGTGTTTGTATCGGCGCCATGGGCCTCGTGATGCTTGTCCGCGCGCTCGGCCAATCCCTGCCGACGCGCGTCGCCGCGTGGCGTGATCTGTTCGTCATGGGCGCGCTGAACAACGCGGTCCCGTTCTCGCTGATTGTTTGGGGGCAAATTCATATCGATAGCGGAACCGCGTCGATCCTTAATGGCACGACACCGTTCTTCACGATCCTGCTGGCTCATTTTCTACTCGTCGGCGAGCGTATGACTGGCGCCAAGATCGCGGGTATCGGGTTTGCCGTGATCGGTGTGGCGGTATTGGCGGGACCGTCCGCGGTGGAGGGTCTGACGCAAACAATCGAAGGACAAGCCGCCGTTCTACTCGCCGCGATATCCTATGCCTTCGCGGGAGTGTGGGGGCGTAAACGGCTTTCGGGTCTCGCATCGACCCCGGCCGCCGCGGGCATGTTGTTGGCCTCCAGCGTGATCATGGTGCCCCTGGCACTTGCCTCCGAGGGGATGCCGGAGTTACCCGGAGGCATGGAGATGTGGGGCGCGTTGCTCGGCATCGGACTGTTGAGCACGTCGCTTGCCTATCTCCTCTATTTCAGGATCCTGGCGGCGGCGGGCGCAAGCAATCTGCTGTTGGTCACGATGCTGATCCCGGCAAGCGCGATGGTACTCGGCGTATCCATTCTAGGCGAGGAAATCCAAGTCAGCGCCCTCGCCGGCATGGGGCTCATCGCGCTCGGTCTGGCGGTAATCGACGGCAGGCTGTTTCGGCGTTGGCTTTCGGATGGGGACACCGCATGAGGGATCTGGCCACTTTGGAGTGGGACCGTATCACGACGGAACTGGACACCGATGGTTTCGCGGTTACCGGGCCGCTGCTTTCCGAGGTTGAGTGCGACACCCTCTCGGACGGTTATGACGATGACCGGTTGTTCCGAAGCCACGTAGTCATGGCGCGGCACGGGTTCGGCCTTGGCGAGTACAAGTATTTCCAGTATCCGCTGCCCGATATCGTCGCCGATTTGCGCCAGGGCGTTTATCCGCGCCTCGTGCCACTGGCGAACCGCTGGGCCGAAACCATGCGTTTGGAACATCGATATCCGGCGAGTATGGATGCTTTCACGCGACGGTGCCACGAGGCCGGACAGGGCAAGCCAACGCCTTTGATGCTTCGTTACGGGCCCGGTGATTACAACCGTCTGCACCGGGACCTTTATGGTCCGCTGGCCTTTCCGATCCAGATGGCCGTGTTATTGAGTGACCCGGAAGATTTCGAGGGTGGTGAGTTCATGCTGGTCGAGAACCGCCCCCGCATGCAGGCACGCGGCGAGGTGGTTGGTCTTCGCCGGGGCGAGGCGGTGTTGTTCGCGGTGAACGAACGCCCGGTTTGGGGAACGCGCGGCTCCTACCGGGTTTCAATGCGCCATGGGGTCAGTCGACTTCGGTCCGGCACCCGCCACACGCTCGGCGTGATCTTCCACGACGCGCAATAGTTTACCGGGGGTTACTCGGGCCAGCGATGATGTGAAGCTAGCGCGAAGGTGTTATGCGTCAACGTCTCAATCGGCTCACCGGTATCAGCGTTGCGAAACTTGTAACCGAGCCCAGAAAGAAGCGTCTTTATGGCTTCGCTATCACGGCTTGTTTCGAAAAGAATGATGGGGAGCTTGGCAGTGAGCATATCGCGCGCTCCGGACAACACGTCCAATTCATAACCTTCGACATCGATTTTTATAATGTCCGGTAACGTTCGGCTCGCGGCCTCAACATCGAGTGTGGTTACCGCGACATCCAAGGTCTCGGGTGACGCGTTGAAATGTCGCTCCACGAAAACGCTTTCGTTTTCCGAACCCGCCAAGGCGCCGGTCGCTCCAGTGATTTCGTCGCGTTTGAAGGCCGCCGTCCCTGCCTCGGCGCCGACCGCGCAAGGTCGGATTTCGACCCGCGTCCCGAGTGAATTCAGCGAAACGGTTTTTTGAAGCGCCGCCAAGTTATCTGGATCCGGCTCGTAGAGGACGGTGCTACGGCGATCATTCGCGGAGATGAAGGTAAATCCATACAACCCGACATTAGCGCCAATATCCCAAAACACGCGCGCCTCATTCTCGAGAGCGAGACGCTCGAACCACTTCAATGTCTCCGCTTCATGCAGGGAGCGCCCCAGCACCATGTTGAAATTCTTCAGAAAATATCCCGCGATCGGAAAGGCGATCCCCACGACCCGCATCATCCTCAAATGGTCCATCCGCAGACAAACAGCCCGGAAGATCCTACTTTTCCGCAGTTGATGAAGCGGGTGGAAGCGGCGTCAGATACTATCTAGAGCGTTCATGTTCCAGGGTTTGCCCAAACCAAGAGGAGCCCGGGTGGTCCGGGCTCCTCGGTCGATGTTTCTCGCGTGATTGTCAGACGACGCCGAAAGCCAGCATCGCGTTGGCAACCTTTTTGAAGCCCGCGATATTCGCGCCGGCGACGTAATTGCACCAGCCGTCTTTCTGGGTGCCGTCCTCGGCGCAACGCGCGTGGATGCCGGTCATGATGTCACGCAGCATGTTGCGCAATTCCTCGTTGGTCCAGGAACGCCGCTCCGAGTTCTGGCTCATTTCCAGGCCCGACATCGCGACACCGCCGGCATTGGCCGCCTTGGCCGGGCCGAACAGAATTTTGGCGTTCAGGAACTGATGGATGCCGTCGATATGGGTCGGCATGTTCGCGCCCTCGGCCACGGCGATAATCCCGTTGGAGAGCATCGTGCCGGCTTCGTCGGACGAGATCTCGTTCTGGGTCGCGCATGGCATGGCGAGATCCGCCGGAACGCCCCAAGGCCGCTTGCCCTCGTGATAGGTCGCGTTCGTGAAGTGGTCGGCGTATTCGCTGATCCGACCGCGGCGATTGTTCTTGAGATCCTTCACCCAGTTGACCTTTTCGAGATCGATACCGTCCGGGTCATGGATAAACCCGCCGGAATCCGAAAGCGTCAGGACCTTGCCGCCGCGATGGTTGATCTTGTCGGCCGCGAAGGTCGCCACGTTGCCCGAACCGGAGATCAGTACCGTCTTGCCGCGAACGCTGTCACCCTTGGTCTTGAGCATCTCGTCAAGGAAATAGGCCGCGCCGTAACCGGTCGCTTCCGGGCGCATTTCGCTGCCGCCATACTCAATGCCCTTGCCGGTCAGAACGCCGGTAAACTGGTTGGTAATCCGCTTATACTGCCCGAACATGTAGCCGATCTCGCGCGCGCCGACACCGATGTCACCGGCGGGAACGTCCACGTCGGCACCGACATGGCGGTATAATTCGGTCATGAAGGACTGACAGAACCGCATTACCTCGCGGTTGGTCTTACCCTTGGGATTAAAGTCCGCGCCGCCCTTGCCGCCGCCGATCGGCAGACCGGTCAGCGAATTCTTGAAGGTCTGCTCGAAGGCCAGGAATTTCAGGATCGACTGGTTCACCGACGGGTGAAAGCGCAGCCCACCCTTATACGGCCCGATAGCATTGTTGTTCTGCACCCGATAGCCGCGATTGACCCGGATGTTGCCTTCCTCGTCTTCCCAACAGACCCGGAACGAGACCACGCGGTCTGGCTCGGCCATGCGCTCGAGCATCTGCAGGTTCAGATAGATCGGATGGTCCTGCATCCAGGGGATGACATCCGCCGCGACCTCTCGGACGGCTTGATGAAACTCGACCTCGCCTGGATTCTTAGCCTCGACTCCTTGCATGAAGGATTCGAGATCGGTAGCTCTTTGCGCGCACATGGTGCCCCCTCCCTAATGAAAAAACGAACGCTTCCGCTATCTCTTGGTGTTACCGAGATCTTGAACCACGCGGGATGCCGAAACAACCGCAAATTTCGGGCGTTGTGTGAGAACCGCCACGAACCGTCGCCAAATCAACGTCCGACGGCGACGCATGGCCGGCGCGGATCGGCGCCACCGGAGAGCAAACCTGTCTTGGCATCAGCGACGATCGCGCACACCGCGCCGGCCTTCCAGGTAATGTCGGGCCATTCCTGAACATCGTGGCCGATTGAACGCAAGGCGTTCCGCGTTGTCGGATCGACGCGGCTTTCGATGCGAAGAACATCCGGCAGCGCCTGATGCGGCTCGAAGCTCTCCGGATAGCTGTAGGTCGCGAAACGGGGCGCCTCGACCGCGTCCTGAGGCTCCATGCCGAACCCGGTAATGTTGAGCAGAACCTGAAGCATGGCCTGGCATTGCACGTCGGCGCCTGGGGTTCCGAACGGAATGAGCGCGCCATCGGCGGTCTCGGCAATCGCCGGATTTGGGGTCAGGCGCGGACGCTTCCACGGCGCGACGCAAGAGGGATGGCCCTTTACCGCCCAATTCTGCGAGCCGCGCGAGGATGGCGTAATGCCCCAGCCAGGCGTGACTGGAGAGCTCGCCGACCCGTCGCTCGGGGTGATCGAGGCCACCAGACCGTCGGAATCCACAACGCAGGTGTAAGAGGTGTCCTGACCCACCGCCATTTCGCGTTCGGCCTCGGCGACTCCGCCCCAAAGATCGGCGCCGCGCAGCACCGCGTCGGGCCGGATCAGGGCGAGGCTTTCCTCCGCATGAGCCCGCGAGAGCAGCCGGTCCAGCGGCACGTCGACGAATTCAGGATCGCCGATATGCAACTCGCGATCGGCGAAGACCAGTTTGATCACCTCCGTCAGATGGTGAATGTATTCCGGCGAGTTATGTCCCATTGCGGCGAGGTCGGCGCCGTCCAGGAACGACCAGAGCTGGGCCATGCTCGGGCCCTGGCACCAGGCGCCACAGGCATGCAGGGTCACGCCGCGATGGGTAACCGAGACCGGCGCTTCGATACCGACGCGAAAGTCGCCCATGTCGGCCATGGTCATCCAGCCACCGTTCTCCTCGTGATAGCCGACCAATGCGCGGGCGATATCTCCCCTATAGAAAGCGTCCCGAGCGGCGGCCAGGCCCGCGAGACGGCCTCCACCGCATGCCGCTTCCTCGTCGGCCATGTATTGCAGAGCCTTGCCGAGATCCGACTGCACGAAGATATCGCCGACCTCGGGCGGCTTGCCGTTCGGCAGATAGATGGCGCTGTTCGACGGCCACCGACGATACTCTTCCTCATGTTCCGCAATGGTCTGGGCCATCAGTTCATGCATGATGAAACCGTCTCGGGCCGCCTTGAGAGCGCCTTGGACGACCTCGCCGAAAGTCAAGGTGCCGTATTGCTCGAGCGCCGTGATATAGGCGTCGGGAGCCGCCGGAACCACGTTGCGCAAGACCCCGTGCGGCACGTGACCGTCGTGCTCGCGGATCAGCAGCTCGATATCCGCGGCGCGGGGAAAACGCCCGACACCGCTGATGGTGGTTACCTCGCCGGTCGGCTGACGGACCATGATCGGCGCGACGCCGGCGATATTCACAAGATCGCTCTGCACCACGCCCAGGGTCATGGCGCTGGCGACGGCCGCGTCGACCGCGTTTCCGCCGGCTTCCAGGATCGCGAACCCGGCCTGGGCCGCCAGCCCGTGTCCCGCCGCCACCATGTGAGTGTGACCGTGAACCGTCTCGCGATACCTGCCCATCCTTGCCTCCCCCGAGATCTACTCGCTGATATCAAGCGTCGCCGCGTGGACGACTTTCCCCCATCATGCCATGGTCAATCCAAACAGGCGATGCGCCAAACAGGTGATACGGAGGTTGTGATGGTTGATCGAGGAAATGATCCGTCGGGATTGCCGGAGGCGGTGGCCAAGGCGGTCGGACAGGAGCGGGCCAAGAAGGCGGGTGACGCCGCGCGGCTGGCTGCAAGCCGCCTGGACCGCGACAACCACTGGAGCCAGGAACCCGCCCATGTCTATCGCGCCACCTCGTGGAAGGCGTCCGGCAAGGGAGGCGATCAATGAGCGAGATGCATTGGCTCGAGGCCGGCGAGGCGGCGCGCCTGATCGCCGCCAAGAAACTGTCGCCGGTTGAGCTGACCCAGGCGTTGCTGGCCCGGATCGAGAAATACGACGTTGGCCTGAACGCCTTTTTGACCTTGCGACCGGAGCAGAGCCTGGCAGACGCCAAGGCCGCCGAGGACGCGGTGATGCGCGGCGATGATCTCGGCCCGCTGCACGGCGTGCCCTTTGCCTTGAAGGACATCATCGACGCCGAGGGATGGCCGACGACGGCGCATTCAAGACTGCTGGCCGACAATGTCGCCAGCGCCGACGCGCCGGTCACGGCCAAGCTGCGCGCGGCGGGCGGTATCCTGATGGGCAAGCTGTCGACCCATGAATTCGCGCTAGGTGGCCCGTCCTTCGATCTGCCCTGGCCACCGGCCCGCAACGCCTGGGGTCGCGATTACTCGCCCGGCGGCTCCTCCAGTGGTTCCGGCGCGGCGGTGGCGGCGGGCTTCGTGCCCATCGCGCTCGGCTCCGATACCGGTGGCTCGGTGCGCAATCCCGCGTCGATGAACGGGCTTTTGGGCATGAAGGCGACCTATGGCCGGGTCAGCCGGCGCGGCGTGGTGCCGCTCTCCTTCAGTCTCGATCATGTCGGCCCGCTCACCCGGACCACGGCGGATAACGCGCTGGCGCTTTCGGTGATCGCGGGCCATGACCCCCAGGACCCTGGCAGCGTGGAGGAACTGGTCTCCGACATGGGCGGCCAGTTGGGTCGCGGCGTCAAGGGCCTCAAGATCGGGGTGATCCGGCATTTCTACACCAAGGACCTGATTGCCGGTCCGGAGACGACCGCGGCGCTCGAGGCCGCGATCAAGGTGCTTGAGGATCTGGGCGCCGAGATCCGCGAGATCGAGACAAGGCCGCTTGCCCAATACGCCGCCTGCAACCGGGTGATCCTATTGTCCGAAGCTTGCGCCATTCACGAGAAATGGATCACCGAGCGCGCGGAAGATTACGGCGCGCTCCTGCTCGGGCGCTTGCTGCCGGGCATGGCCTATAGCGGTGTCGACTATGTCCAGGCGACTCGCACCCGGGCCCGCTACGCCGCCGAATTCAACGAAAATTTCAACAGTCTCGACGCGGTGGTCACGGTCAACAACATGGAACCCGCCTTCCTGATCGAGGATTTCGAGGCCGGCGAGAAGCACTATCCCCGCCAGGCCCGCACACCCTTCAACGTTACCGGCAACCCGGCGGTCGCGGTCCCCACCGGCTTCAGCTCCTCCGGCCTGCCGCTGTCGATGCAGATCGTGACCGGCCAATTCGACGAGGCCATGGGCTACCGCGTCGCGGCGGCCTACGAGGCGGCGACAGGCTGGACGAGCAAGCACCCGGACTTGGATGTGACGGCGGCGGTTTGATCGAAGGGGCGTAACACATCGTCCATCTTCCGCCCCGTCGCCCTGATGAAGATCAGGGCTCTTGCCGCGATTTGTCTGGATGCCGAGATGTTCCAGGACTTCCGCGACCTTTCGCTGTTGAGTTTGGACGGAAGAAGCCCTTGTCTATTTTTTCTGGCCTTCGCCAGGGCGTCGGACATGACCGTACCTCGCGTTTCACGTCGATCAAGACGGAGCCACTGAAACCGCCCCGGTGCCGCCGCGTTCCAGATAGGCTGAGATTCTGCGTCGGAATAAACCCACGTGATCATGGGCGAGCCGTTCCGCTTCATCGCCATTGCTGGCCTCAATGGCGGTGATCATGGCGTTGTGCTCGTCGGTAACCGATCGCATATGCGGCTCATACCCTCGGTCGGCGGCGTCATGGACGGAAAAGCTGAGTGCCATGTAGCGCATGCCTTCGACTAGAACGCGGGAATAGGCGTCGGCGAGGTGCGGGCTGTGCGCGGCCCTGGCGACCGCCTGATGGAACTCGAGATTGGCTTCGACCGAGGCGAGCGACGCGGGCTCGGCCAGCACGGCGTCGTATCGGGTTTGCGCCTGCCGGATCGCCGCGAGGTCATCGTCGGACCGGCGCTCGGCGGCGAGTCTCGTCACCGCGCGCTGCAATAGATCCAACGCCTCCAGATACCCTGGAAACCCGGCTAGATCCAACGGCTGAACCGTCGCCCGGCGGTTGCGGCTCAGCACGACGAGCTTCTCCGAGGCCAGGCGGATAAGCGCCTCGCGCACCGGGGTTCGCGAAACCGAATAGCGAGCCGACAGCAGAGACTCGTCCAATGCCTCGCCCGGCGCGATGGCGAGCGAGAGGATATCGGCGCGCAGATTCGAATGCACGAAATCGGCGTTCTGGCCCTTGCCGGGCCGGGTATCGCCAGCATGATTGGCCAATGCGGATTGAGGGCTTTCCTGGTTCATCAAATTTGTATACAACAAAAATACAAAATCTGACCAGAGGAATGGGCCCATGTGGTTTATCGGCGTCGATGTCGGCGGAACATTCACGGATTTTCACGCGCTGAACACGGCGGATGGGCGCGTTGAACTGCACAAGACACCCTCGACGCCGGATGACCCGTCGCGCGCGATCCTCGATGGCCTGGCGGCGCTGATGGAGGCCGCCGGGATCAAGGCCGGGGAGATCGGGCGGCTGGCGCATGGAACGACTGTCGCGACCAATACGCTGATCCAGCGCAAGGGTGCGTCGGTGGCGGTGATCACGACGGAAGGATTCAAGGATCTGTTGGAGATAGGCCGGCAGATCCGCCCGAAAATGTACGACATGAAGGCGGACCACCCGCCGCCGCTGGCCCCCAGGCACCTGCGCTTCGAGGTAAACGAGCGGATCGGCGGCAAGGGTCAGGAGATCCGTCCGCTGACCGAGGACGCGATCAACGCGGTTGTCGACGCGGTCGCCGGGGCCGAGACCGATGCCTGCGCCGTGTGTCTGTTGTTCTCGTTCCTGGCCCCGGATCACGAACGGCGGATCGGCGCGGCCCTGCGCGAACGCTTGCCGAATATCGGGATCTCGCTTTCCTCCGAGGTGCAGCCGGAGTTTCGTGAGTACGAGCGGTTCTCGACCACGCTGTTGAACGCCTATCTCCAGCCCGTGATCGGCCGCTATATGAAGACGCTCGGCCGGCGGTTCGCCGAGGTGGCGCCGAAGGCCCGGCTCGGCATCAACCAATCCAGCGGCGGTCTGATGTCGGTGGAGCGGGCCGGAGACATGCCGATCCGCACGGCCCTGTCCGGCCCGGCGGCGGGCACGGTCGGCGCGATCCATCAAGCGGCGCTGGCCGGACGGCCCGATGTGATCACCCTCGACATGGGTGGAACCAGCGCCGATGTCGCCTTGATCCAAGGTAACGAGGCGGGGATCGGCTATGACCGCAATGTCGCGGGCTTTCCGATCCGCCTGCCGATGATCGACATCCACACGGTCGGCGCCGGTGGCGGCTCGATCGCCTGGTTCGACCGTGACGGCCTGATGAAGGTCGGCCCGCTCAGCGCCGGGGCCGAGCCCGGACCCGCCTGTTACGGCAGGGGCGGTACCGAGCCGACGGTCTCCGACGCCAATCTGGTGCTCGGGCGGCTCCCGGACTCATTGATCGGTGGCGCCATGCGTTTGGACGTTGAATTGGCGCGCCAGGCGATCCAGCCCACCGCCGACCGGCTCGGGTTTACGGTGGAGAAGACGGCACTGGGTATTCTCGGCATTGTGGTCGCCAACATGGTGCGCGCGGTCCGTTCGATTTCGGTGGAACGCGGCCATGACCCCCGCGATTTCGCGCTCATGGCGTTCGGCGGCGCCGGCGCTCTGCACGCCGGCGATGTCGCTCGAGAGCTGGAGATGCGCGAGATCATCGTGCCTCCCGCGCCGGGGATTCTCTGCGCGCAAGGTTTGGTGGTCTCGGACCTGAAGGAGGATTTCGTCGCGACCAGGCGGTTGCCCTACGACGCCGACACGTTGACGGCGGTGGCCGGTGATCTCGCGGATCTGCGGGGGCGGGCCGAAGCCTGGTTCGCGGATGAGGGCATCGCGATGGCGGATCGCTCGCTCCGGATCGCTTTCGACATGCGCTATGTCCGACAGAATTTCGAGCTGACCGTTCCCTGGGTCGAGATCGAGGGCGGCGTGGAGCCGGATATGTCCTCGCTGGAAGTGCTCCGCGAGCGGTTTTACGAGCTGCACGAGCGCACTTACGGGCATTTCACGGAAACCGATCCGATCGAGATCGTGAATATCCGTGTCGCCGCCGTGGGTCGCACCGCGCCGGATCAGAAAACCACGGCCGGTGAGGAGAGCGCGACCCAGCCGAGCCCCATCGGGTCGCGCGCCGTCTGGTTCGCGGCGGAAGAGCCGGTTGAGACGCCTGTCTACGAGCGTTCCAGCCTGTCGGCGGGCCAATCGGTGCGCGGCCCGGCGGTTGTCGAGCAACTCGACGCGCTGACCGTCATTCATCCCGGCGATCTGGCCAGGGTCGACGCGCACGGCAATCTGATCATCGAAGTGGGGGCTTGAGCCATGACCACGTCAAGGAACGAGAATATTCCCAGCCCGGATCCCGTCACCACGGAGATCATGTCCAATGCCCTGCAATCGGTGGTGGACGAGGCCTTCATCGCGCTGATGAAAAGCGCCTATTCGACGAACATCAAGGAACGCCACGACCATTCCTGCGCCATCGTCGACCGACACGGAAAGCTGGTGACCCAGGCCTATAACAGCATCCCGGTCCATGTCGCCTCGGTGCTGGGTCAGATGGAAGCGCTGCTAAAGAAATACGATATTTCGGAAATTCACGAGGGTGACATCTTCGCCGCCAACGACCCACACGAGGGCGGTGGCACGCATCTCCCGGATGTCAGCCTGGCCAAGCCGGTTTTCGTCGACGGCGAGTTACTGGGCTTTGTCTGCAATATCGCGCATCACGCGGATATCGGCGGCATGTCGCCGGGCTCGATGGCCGGCGGGATGAGCGAGATCTACCAGGAAGGTCTCCGCATTCCGGTGATCAAGCTGTTCCGGCGCGGCAAGCTGGACCAGGATCTCTTCGATATCCTGCTTTTGAACGTGCGGGTGCGCGACGAACGGCGCGGCGACTACAATGCTCAGTTCGCCGCCCTCAATTTGGCCGAACGACGGCTCCAGGATATCGCCGCCAAGAATAGCGCCGCGCTGGTTGCCAAGGTGTTCGAGGAAATCATCACCCGTACCGGCCAGCGGATGCGCGGCGCCATCTCCCGCATCCCGGACGGTGTCTATACCTTCGAGGACGTCATGGACGACGATGGGCGCGAGGCGATCAACGTACCGATCAAGCTGACCGCGACGATCGACGGGGAGCGCGCGGTTTTCGACTTCACCGGCACCTCGCCGCAGACGCCGGGCAATATCAATATCCCCCTGCACGGCACCAAGGCGGCGGTCTGCTATTGTCTGAAGGCCATGCTGGACCCGGAAATCCCGAATAATCATGGGGTTCTGGACGCGGTCGAGGTCACCGCCCCGTCGGGCACCATGCTGAGCTGTGTCGCGCCGGCCTCGGTGGCATCAAGGGCGCATACCTCGCAGCGGATCATCGACGTGGTCATCGGCGCCCTGGCGACGCCCTTGCCCGAGGCGGCGGTCGGCGCGGCGAACGGGGCGAACTCCATGGCGGTCTTCGCCGGCAATGATCCCGATACCGGCGAGGCCTATGTCTATCTCGAGACCCTGGGTGGCGGCTTCGGCGGGCGCAATGACCGTGACGGCAAGGACGGTGTCCAGGTGCATATCACAAACACCTCCAACCTGCCGGTCGAGGCGATCGAGATGGAGTACCCGCTGTTGGTCGAGCGTTACGGTCTGATTCAGGATTCCGGCGGCGCGGGACAATATCGTGGCGGAATGGGCCTCCAGCGCGTCGTGCGCCCCCTGGGGCACACCTGTATTTTCAACGGCGTGGGTGAGCGTTTTCGCAATCGGCCCTGGGGCATATTCGGCGGCAAGCCCGGCGCCAGCGGTAGTTTCTGGTTAATGGAAGACGGCGCGGCGACGCGGCAATTGGCCCACAAGCCACCGGACATGGAGTTGCACCCGCATCAGGCCGTGGTGGTGAACACCCCCGGCGCCGGCGGCTATGGCGATCCCGGCGAGCGGGATCCGGCCGCGGTCGCCGACGATCGCGCCTCCGGCAAGTTCAGCGAAGCCTATATGACCGAACACTACGGTCCCACGCCCAAGGCTTGATCGACGACGGGAAAGCAGCCATGCGCGCCTGGGCGATCATGCGCGATGGTTGAGACCGCGATCCCTCCGGCGTAGGCTCGCGGCATGTTCGAGAATTGGCGATCCTCTGTCACGGCTGGATTGGCGATCGTCGTCGCGGCGATGACGGCATCCGATATCGCCTGGGCCCAATCGGCGGAGCCCGCGGTCGCGCGGGGTGACTATTTCGTCCTGGGGCTGATTGTCTTTTGCGGCGCGCTATTGGTGCTGTTGCTGCGCCAGAGCGGTCGAACCCGTGACACGGCGATTCAGGCGCGAGACGCCCGGCGCGGGCTCCAGGCCCGGGACCTTGTCCTATCGTCTGATCGCGTATCCGCCCTGTTCCTCGAGACCGACCCCCGATCCCTGACCGGAGCGCGGCTAGCGCGGGCCACCCCGGCCCTGCGGCGCGGGTTGGAACTCCCCGAGGTTGGGCTTGATGACCATGGAGATGTCGGCGAAGCCGTGCTGAAGGCGTTTAACGCGGAATCTAGAGCCGTCTTGCAAGAACGACTCTCGGCGCTTCAAGCCAACGGCGCCGGGTTCGAGGCGGATCTCATCACGCGAGACGGCAATCGCGTCCTCGCGGTGTTCGGAGAACGGATCGTTTCGGAAGCGACGGGCGCCGATATCGATGTCTTGTGGTTCGAGGACACGAGCGAGCGAGACCTGAACGCGCGACGACGGCTGTTCGAGACCGCGCTCTCGATCCTACCGATGCCGATTTGGATCCGCGGCCCGGACCTCGAGATGGAACATCGCAATCCTGCGGCCATCGCGCTTGTGGGCGCGGAGGATCCTTCCAAGGCGATCGCGCGCCGCGCGCTCTCGACCAACCGACCGCAATCAGGGAGCGTTCACATGGTGGTCGCCGGAGATCGGCGGTTATATGAGTTCTCGGAAACACCAATGCTCGAGGAGGTGGGCACGGTCGGATGGGCTCTCGACGTCACGGCGCTGGAAGCCACTCAGTCCGACCTCGCGCGTTTGGTGGCGGCCCATGAGGAGGTTCTGGAGGAGCTCTCGACCGCGATCGCGATATTCGGGCCGGACAAAAGGTTGGGATATTTCAACACGGCGTTCACCCGGCTTTGGAAAGTCGAAACCGAACTCTTGCGGGACGAGCCCACGGTCAGCGAGTTCCTGAACCTGCTGCGCGAGCGGCGCCGGCTTCCGGAACAAGCGGATTTCGCGGCCTTTCGCGATCAATGGAACGCGATGTTCACGGGGCTGATCGCCGCCCGCCAGGAGCTCCTGTTCCTGCCCGACGAGACCACCTTGCGGATGGTGGCCGCCGCTCATCCCAATGGCGGATTGCTGCTAACGTTCGAGGATGTAACCGACCGGCTGGTCCTGGAGCGTTCCTACAATATCCTGAGCGCGGTGCAGCGCGAGACCATCGACAACCTGAACGACGCGCTGGCCGTTTTCGGCAGCGACGGCCGCTTGAAGCTCTTGAACCCGCGTTTCAGCGCGCTCTGGCGACTGCCGGCGGACCTGTCGGACGGAGAACCGCATGTGTCCGAGGTTCTTGAACTTATGCGCCCCAGTCTCGCCGATAGCGACGACTGGGTAAGATTTAGGGATGATTTCGCGCATCGTCTGGCCGACCGTTCCGGCGATACCGGGAGAGCCGAGCGCCTGGACGGCTCGGTTCTGGACTACGCGATGGTGCCTCTGTCCGTCGGGGCGACATTGGTTCAGTATTGGGACGTCACCGATTCAATTCTCATCCAACGCGCCCTTAGCGAACGCGCCGAGGCGCTCGAACAGGCGGACCGGCTGAAAAGTGAGTTCATCGCCAATGTCTCCTATGAATTGCGTACGCCCTTGAACGCCATCATTGGATTTTCCGAGCTGTTGAAAATGCAGGTCGTCGGACCGATGAATACCAAACAACTGGACTACGCCGAGTCCCTGATCGCCGCGTCGACGCGACTTGTGAGGCTGGTCAACGATATCCTGGATCTGGCCTCGATCGAGGCGGGCTATCTCGAGCTCGATCCAGAGCAAGTGGACGTCCAAACCTTGTTCGAGGAATTGATGGTTCTCGCGCGGGAGAGATCGCGTTCGAGGAACATTGCGCTGGAATCAAGCGTCGCGCCGGACAGCACCACGGTCATCGCCGATCCGGTACGTCTCAAACAGGCGCTTTTCAATCTCGTATCCAACGCGCTTCAATTCACGCCGGGAGATGGCCGGATTCTGCTTTCCGCGCGCCGAGAGGACGGAGCCACCGTGTTGGAGGTATCCGATACCGGGATCGGGATTCCCGACGACATCCGGCACCGGATTTTCGAATCCTTCGAAAAAGGCCAGTCGAGGGGACGCCCAACCGGGGCGGGGCTCGGTTTGGCGCTGGTCGAACGGCTCATGCGTTTGCATGGTGGCGAGGTGACACTGCGTTCGGATGTCGGATTGGGGACCGTGGTTTCATGTTGGCTGCCGGATCACCCCGAACCGTCAACCGATGACAATGACGGGCCAGCCAACTCGTCACTCGAACCCGACCGCCGAGAGGCAAGCCATGTCGAATGATCCAAGCGCCGATGGCTTAGCGCCCGTGGTCGAGGATCGAGTTTTGACCGAATCGGGCCTCGCGAAATTCGCGGAACGGCTGGCATCGGCTTGTCTGCCCGGCGACGTTCTTTGCCTTTTCGGCGATCTCGGCGCCGGCAAGACAAGCTTCGCGAGGGCGTTTATTCGCGCGATGACCACGCCGGATCAGGAAGTGCCGAGCCCGACTTTTACCTTGGCGCAGGTCTATGAAACCGGCGAATCGCTGGAAACCGTCGCGCTTTGGCATCTCGATCTTTACCGACTGTCGGAGCCCGAGGAGATTTGGGAGCTCGGCGTGGAGGAAGCCTTCGCCGAGGCGATCACGCTAATCGAATGGCCCGAACACGCGTTGGAGCTGCTACCCCTCAAAAGGCTCGAAATACATCTTGGGTTTTGCGATAAATCGGAGGAGAGGTTGGTGGCCCTAAGAGGTGACGCGCGTTGGGCCGACCGGCTGAGTGGGCACTGAAACCAAGAGGCTGTCTTGACGGTTCAAGCCGACGATGTTTCCAAACGATCCGATCTGCTGCGCGGCTTCCTTGATCGCAATGGGTTGGCCGCCGCCACGATTTCTCCCCTCGCCGATGATTGCTCGTTTCGACGATACTTTCGCGTTCACCGCGGCGCGGACAACTATGTGGTCATGGACGCGCCACCGGAACTCGAGGACGTCGTCCCTTTCGCCACCCTTTCCGGATTGCTTAACGGGTTCGGTTACAGCGCCCCCCGGGTTCTCGCGAAGGATACGCGGGATGGGTTTCTGTTGCTCGATGATTTTGGCGACGCGACCTACACCAAGGCCTTGTCTCGAGGCGCGGATGAGCGGTCCCTCTACGCCCTCGCGCTCGATGTTCTCGTCGATCTGGGCCACCGACCGATTGACGCGCTACCGGCAACGATACCGGCCTATGACGACGACAAGTTGTTGGCCGAGGCGGCGATGTTCGTCGATTGGTATCTGAAACCCGGTCTGGGTCTCGAAATCTCGGACGAGACGCGCGAGGCGTATCTCACGGCATGGCGGGACTGTCTGCCGGTTTTCCGCGAGGCACCGGAATGTCTGGTTCTACGCGACTATCACGTCGACAATCTCATGGTGATTGCCGCGCGCGACGGGCTGGGAGCCTGCGGGCTGCTGGATTTCCAGGACGCGGTCATCGGCCCTTCCAGCTATGACGTGGTCTCGCTGCTGCAGGATTCCCGTCGCGACATAGCGGAGGATCTCGTGTCGGCGATGCTACGGCGCTATTTTGACGCGATGGGTCCGGATATCGATCGCCCCGCCTTCATGCGATCCTATCATGCCTTTGGCGCGCAACGGGCCTTGAAGGTATTCGGGATATTTACCCGGCAATCGGTGTTATACGGAAACCACGGTTATCTGGAACACATTCCAAGGCTCTGGCGGCACACCGAGGCAAATCTGCGAATTCCCGAGTTGGGAGGCGTGCGGGAGTGGATCGATCGCGTGGTCCCTCGCGAAGTGAGACTGACCCCAAAGCCTGGCGGAGGAATATAGAGATCATGTTCCTTTCCCACTTGCCGGCGCGAACCACCGATGTTCCGAAAAGCGCGATCATTCTCGCGGCCGGCTACGGCAAGCGCATGTTGCCGTTGACCGAGCGCATCCCCAAGCCGCTTTTGGTGATCGAGGGGCAGCCGGTTTTGGGCCGCTCGATAGACCATCTGCTGGCTGCGGGCGTCGAGCGTGTCGTGGTGAACGCCGCTCATCTCAAGGAAAAGATCATCGAGTTCGTGAGCGCGCTCGACGACGGTCGCCTCGCCGTCTCGGTCGAGGAGGAGCCGCTGGAAACCGGCGGCGGCGTGGTTCGGGCCTTGCCGTCACTGGGTGAAGAGCCCTTCTATGTCCTAAATGGCGACAGCGTCTGGGCGGACGGCATGAAGAGCCCGCTGCTGCGCCTGGCGGAAAGCTGGGACGCGGCCCGAATGGATGTCTTGCTGATGCTGATGCCGCTCGCCGGGGTCTCGAATTTCACCGGGCTCGGCGACTTCACCATGGACCAGGATGGACGGCTTGAGAGGCGCCAGGAGAACGGCATCGCGCCCTATGCCTATATGGGGCTGTCGATCATCAACCCGACCGCTCTCCGCGACGCGCCCGAAGGGGCGTTCTCGTTGAATTGGCTCTACGACCGGGCGATCGAGAGCGAGCGGCTGTTCGGTATCCCGCATGACGGCCTTTGGTATCAC
>Ga0181579_10000622_pt1 | contig 28965 bp, 21 predicted proteins | sample 071ome_24_FD_132996 | JGI IMG/M metagenome (GOLD analysis project Ga0181579, IMG submission 132996) | Coastal salt marsh microbial communities from the Groves Creek Marsh, Skidaway Island, Georgia - 071402CT metaG (megahit assembly) | ecosystem: Environmental > Aquatic > Marine > Intertidal...
TATTCCGTGTCCTTGCTGAACTCCTCGTCGAGATGCAGCGGCTGTGGGTTATGGGTCATGGCGCAGAACATGATGTTGTCCATCTCCGAGACCGTGCGGGTGAGCTCATGCTTGAACTCCATCCCGATCTCGAATTCCTCGTAGTACAAGCCCGGCATCGCGCGCTCCCATCAATTCTGGTTGGTCAAATCCTCAGCCGGAAACACACCACACAAGGCGGCCATGCTCAAATCAGCAGAGCCACCACCGCGCCGGTCATCATGGTGGCGATGGAGCCGGCCAGAAGCGCCTTCATGCCGAGGCCGACGATCTCGGCCCGGCGCTGGGGCGCCATGCTTACCATTCCAGCGACCGTAATTCCGACACTTCCGAAATTCGCGAAGCTACAGAGCGCATAGAGCAGAATGACGCGGCTTCGCTCCGACAGCGCCCCTTCGGGCAATCCGGCCAGTTGGAGGTAAGCGATCAACTCGTTGAGCACGATCTTGGTCCCGATCAAACCGCCGGCCACCATCGCCTCGCTCCAGGGGATCCCGATCAACCAGGCCAGCGGCGCGAGCAGCCAACCGAGCAAACGCTCCAGACTCAAGGCCGCGCCGCCAACCTCCGGCAAGATGCCGATGATCTGATTGGCCAAGGCCACGAGCGCGACAAACACGATCAAGGTCGCGACAATATTCAGCAGAAGCCGCAATCCATCGGTAATGCCCGTCACGATCGCGTCCATGGTTCCCGCGTGAGGGCTTGTGGCATCCGACTCGACGGCGGTTGGTTCATCCTCGTAAACCGGCACCATGATACGAGCGACGACCAGGGCGGCGGGCGCGCTGATCAGGGAAGCGACCAGAAGATGCCCCGCGCCATTCGGGATCGCCGCGCCGAGGATCGTCGCGTAAAGGACAAGCACCGTCCCGGCGATCGTCGTCAGCCCGCAGGTCATCATCGCGAAGAGATCGGCACGGCTCATGGTGGCGATGTGCGGGCGCACCAAAAGCGCGGCCTCGATCATGCCGACCAAGACATTAGCCGCCGCGCCGAGGCCGATTGGCCCGCCGATGCCGAGGCCGCGCCGCAATACCCAGGCCAACCCCGCGATAATCCTGGGCAGTATTCCCCAATGCCACAACACCGCCGACAGCGCCGACATGACCAGTACCAGGGGAAGCGCGCGGAATGCCAACACGAAGGCCGCGCCGGGATAACTCTCGTCAAACGGCAGGGCGCCGCCGCCGAGATAGCCGAAAACCAGGGATGTGCCGGCCCGTGTCGCTTCATCCAACGCCAGGACCAGCGCGTTCACCGCGCCGACGGCTTCACCGATAAAGGGAACATTGAGCGCCAGAGCCGCGAGACCGATCTGTATCGCCAATCCCGCCAGGACCAGCCGCCAACGCCAACGAGACCGAGCCTCGCTCACCGCCCAGGCAAGGAACAAGAGAACACACAGACCCAAGACGGGTTGAAGGATCTCTGACATTGGCCGCCTCCTTCGCCCGGATTATTCACCAAGGTGTCCGGTATCGCCGTCATCCGGCGTCCCGGCCTCGGTCTCGATCACCAGGACCGTCGTCCCTTCGTCGACGCAAGCACGTGCCAAGGCCGATTCCAATTGCGCGATCCCGATAACGTTTTTCGACGTCGCTCCCAAGCTCGCCGCATGGGCCGCGAAATCGATTCCCGAGGAAGTTTCGCCGTCAGATGTCCCGTCGTTCAGGATGATGACCGTCAATCCTATCCTCAACTGGAGGGCGGCTACGATTTCGGCGCTTCCCGTCAGATAACCGGCGGCACTGGTCACGATGACCACCGCCCGTTCGGGACGCGCCAGCTTGACGCCGAGACCGGCAGCGATTTCGGCGCCTTCATTCAAGTCAGCGTGGCCGAGATGATAGCCGTTCACGCCGGACGCCCGACCATACCGGTTCAGTTCTCCCGCCAGCTCTTGCTTCGCCGCGACGATGGTCGCCGCCTTGCCCGCGCTTCGGGTGATCGCGCCGACGACCTGAGCGATGGTGGGGCGCAGCGCGTTGTCGGCGGCCAGAGAGCGGTCCGCGGCATGCAGCCATTCCTGGATCTCGATGCCGGCTTTCTCGCGCCATTTATACGGCGCCTGATAATTCGCGATCGTATGATCCAGCGCCTCGATCCCGACCCAGGCGTCCGCCACGATACCAAGCCCACGATGCTTGGCGGTATCGTGGGACGCGATGTTCAAGTTGATCAGGCGGAGATCGGGATTGGCGAAAACACCATCGTCACCGACGCTGAAATCGCGCAGACGCGTGCCGATCGCCAGGACGAGATCGGCTTCGGCGGCAAGCCTATTCACGGCGGTTGCGCCGTTCCTTGTGATCGCACCCATGTTCAGCGGATTGTCCCACGGCACCACGCCCTTTCCCGCCCGCGTTTCACAAAGCGGGATCCCATGACGTTCCGCGAACTCGGCCAAGACCGTGCCCGCCTCGGAGTAGCGCACTCCGCCGCCGGCGACGATCAGCGGCTTGCGCGCCCTTTCCAATATTCGGGCCGCCGCGCTCAACTCTCGGATATCCGGTTGAGGTCGCCAGATCCTGTGGCGAACCGGCTCGAAAAAGCGCTCGGAATAGTCATGGGTTTCCGTCAAGGCGTCGGGGCTTAGGGCCAACGTCACCGGACCACAGGCGCTGGCATCGGTGAAAACGCGGATCGCGCGATCCAAGGCACCGAAGAGCTGCTCCGGCCTCGCAACCCTGTCGAAATAGCGCGACACGGCCCGCAGGCTCTCCACGGGGGCAACCGCGCCGTCCTCGAATCTTTCCAACGAAACCGTGTTCGGTCTGGAGGCGCGCGGCACACTCCCATCAACCACAAGCATGAGCACCGGTAGACGGTTCACATGCGCCGCCGTCGCGGCCGCCACCAGGTGCCCCGCATCACCGCCACTGGGATCGAGGCAGATCATGACCCGACGCCTCAGCGACGCCTTGGCGAACCCCGTCGCCGCGAAGGCGATCGCCTGAGCGCGGATGGCGTGATGCATGGGCATGTCCGTGAAGGCCTCGACAAGGGGCTCCAAACCGTTGCCGCGACGGGCGATCCAACAACCCGCAAAAAGCGGTTTCGGCCCACCAGGAGCGTCAATCGATTGGGCGACGAGATAGCGCGCCAACGCCCGGGCCATGGTGAGGCGGACTGTCTTCATGCGGTGACTCTTTTGGAATCCACAATCCAGAACCTTTGGAATGCTCGGTGGAGACCGCCAACGGCCTCGAGGTTTGTTCTAGTCCCCGACCACCCTAAAGCATCGCTCGCAAGGTGGCCGTGCGCTCCTTGCCGGCCGCCATCATGAGCTGAAGATCGCTGCTTCCCAGCACCAACCGTACACCCATGGAGATGTATTTCTCCATCAACGGCGGCGTATAGACACCGCCCATGCCGGCGTATTTTCCATGCTTCTCGCAGGCCGCGATGGTGGTTTTGTACGCCTCCACCGCCCGCTCGTGGCCGACATCACCGGGGATTCCCATCTCCATGCAAAGATCATTCGTGCCGATCAGGAGCGCGTCGACGCCCGGAACCGCCGCGATGGCGTCGGCGTTGGCGATTGCCTCCGGAGTCTCCAGCATCAGGATCAACAACGTCGCGTCATTGATCGCCGCGGACACCTCGCCCATAGGGTGACTCTCGAAATCGACCATCGGTTGCGCGCCGGCAACCGAGCGATGGCCGACCGGAGGATACTTGCAGTTCGCCACCATCTCACGCGCCACCTCGGGCGTATCGACATGCGGCACCACGATCCCCTGGGCGCCGCCGTCCAGAACCCGAGTGGCGTGGAAATGCTGGAAACCCGGCACCCGAACGATCGGCGTGATCCCGGCATCCTGCGCCGCGACGCTGATCTGGACGGCCGTGTCGGTATCCATGGAGTTGTGCTCCATGTCGATGAACAGCCAGTCGAAACCCGCCGTCTTCATCGCCTTGCCGATATCGACGGTCCTGGATTGCCGCAGCCCCACCCCGATGGCGAGTTCCCCCGCCGCTAGCTTTTCCTTGGCGACATTGCGAATTTTCACCATCTCTAGGCCCCCTTAGGCTTGAATCAGTTCCTGGGAACGGAGTGTGCCATGGGAGCGGCGACACCCGAAAGCCGGATTTCCATCCCCTTTGCGCCGTCGCGCCGCGCGCCCTAGATTGCCTAAACCATGAACGATACAGCCGACTCAGTCTTCACCGCGCCCGAGAACCAGGTAGATCAGGATTGGCCGGGTCTCGCGCGCCACCTCGCGCGGGCGGGCCACGATTTCGAAACCGCCCCGCCGCCGCGCCAGTTCGCGAGCGGTTTCGGCAATCTCAACTACCGGATCATCATGGACGGCGCCCCCGCGGTACTTCGTCGACCGCCGCCCGGCCCCCTACCACCGGGCGCCAACAACATGCTCCGTGAAGGCCGAATTCTGCGCGGACTAGAGGGTCATTTCCCCCTGGCGCCCCGGTGCTTGCATCTCTGCGAGGACACCGAGGTGTTGGGCGCGCCTTTCCTCATCATGGGCTATCGTCCGGGTATCGTCATCAGCGGCGAGCTCCCGGCCTCGCACATCAACGCCGAGCAAGTCGGCGAAGGCCTTTCCGACATGCTCATACAGGTCTTGGGCACCCTGCACGCCGTCGACCCGGCGGCCGCCGGGTTGGAAAGCCTGGGCCGGCCCGAGGGTTTCCTCTCCCGCACCGCCCTTGGTTGGGCCAAACGGGCGGAACTGGCCTGGGAAGGAAGCACGCCGGCGGTGGTCGCGGAGATCCTCGACTGGCTTGACCGCAACCCGGTTCGCGAAGGCCCGGCGCGCCTGCTGCACAACGACTTCAAACTCGACAACATGATCCTGAACCCGGAGACACTAGCGCCGAGAGCCTTGATCGACTGGGATCTCGGGACCCGAGGCGATCCGCTTTGGGATCTCGCGGTACTGTTGACCTATTGGGCGGAGGCCGACGACGTGCCGGCGATGCACGATCTGAGGCAAATGCCGACGGCCCAGCTGGGCTTTCCCAGCCGCCACGCCATGATCGAACGGTATGCGAAACATTCTGGAAACGATGTCTCCAAGATCCGCCAGTACCGGGTGGTGGCTCAGTTTCGTCTCGCCGTGGTGTTTCGGCAGATTTTTCGTCGCTTCCGTGATAGCGGTGAGAACAATCCCCGGGCGCTGACCTTTGATACACTCGCCGACGGTCTGCTGGCGTTCACGAAAGACGTCATGGCGGGCCGCGTTGACTAAATCGCTTTCCGCGATATGGAAACGAATATCGCCACCCGAAACCATCGGGTCTAAACTGCCCGCATGAAATCCAGAGACAGTGAACGCACGGGGCAGATTCAATCGGTCATGCGCGCGATCAGCGTGCTGAACGCGCTTGCCACGTCCAATGACGGGCTGACCCTGACTGAAATCGCGCAAACCGTGACACTGCCACCGTCCACGGTGCACCGCTTGCTGACCACGCTTCAGCAAGCGCGCTACGTCCGGTTCGACGCCGATCGCGGTGGCTGGCAGGTCGGGGTGACCTGTTTCTCCGTCGGCAACGCGTTTCTGCGGTCACGTGATCTGGTGACCATCACCAGACCTTACCTGCGCCGGCTCATGGAAGAGTGCGGCGAGACCGCCAATCTCGCGATCCGCGACAATATGGATATGGTCTATCTGGCCCAGGCCGAATGCCGCGAGATGATGCGCGCGCTGGCCAAGCCTGGGGCGCGGGTTCCGATCGCCGGCTCCGCGGTCGGCAAGACCCTGCTGGCCCGCATGCCCGAAGGGGAAGTCGCGCGCCTTCTCGAGATCCCCGATCCGAACACGCGCACGCGCAAGACGATCAATGCCCTGCCCAGGATGCTCGATGAGCTCGCGCGGGTGCGTGATCAGCTCTACGCCATCGACGACGAGGAGCATGCCGTCGGGCTACGTTGTGTCGCGGCGGCGGTATTCGATCACCTGGGAGAGCCTCTCGGCGCGATATCGCTATCCGGCCCAACCGCGCGCATCCCGGATGATCGGATCGCCAAGCTCGGCGGCGTGGTTCGCGATATCGCCAGGGAGGCCACGACGGCGCTGGGCGGCGCGTGGCCGACCCAAGGCGCGCCATAACAAGCCGTGGCGGAACCACTTAGACCTCGTTGAGACGTTGAAGACTCTCGCGACGACGCCTTTGTACCGTTGCCCTTGCGAAGGCAAGGGCTTGTGCCGTAAACGCCTACCACGCGGGCGATTTCCAAGCGGATGGATCTCCCGTCGATAGGCAGCGCCGGCGACAAAAGCCCTGGCCTTCGCAAGGGCGACGGCAAGCTTGAGGTGGCCGAACGGGACTAGGGTTTCAGTCACGCAACTCGGTGTTAGCCGCCGGCGTATCCCAGTTCCTTCAAGGCTTCGGTGATTTCACCGAGGATCGCGGGATCATCGATGGTCGCCGGCATCTGGTATTCCTGGGAATCCGCGATGCTCTGGATCGTCCCCCGCAGGATTTTGCCGGAGCGGGTTTTCGGCAGGCGCTTGACGACGGTCGCCTGACGAAAAGCGGCGACCGGCCCGATTTCCTGACGGACCATGCGAACCACGTCGGCCACGATCTCGTCATGCGCCTTGTTGACCCCATCCTTCAGAACCAGGAAGCCAAGCGGCACCTGCCCCTTCAGCTGATCGGCGACGCCGAGCACGGCGCATTCCGCCACATCCGGATGCGCGGCCAGAACCTGCTCCATACCCCCGGTCGAAAGCCGGTGCCCGGCAACGTTGATGATGTCGTCCGTGCGCGATATCACGTGCAGGTAGCCATCCTCGTCGATGATCCCCGCGTCCCCGGTCTGATAAAAGCCGGGATACTCGGCCATATAGCTGTCGACGAAGCGATCATCGTTTTGCCAGAGGGTCGGCAAAGCGCCCGGCGGCAGCGGCAGCTTGATCGAGATCGCCCCGATCTCTCCAGGAGCCACGGGATTGCAGGCCGGGTCTAGCACTTGAATGTTCCAGCCCGGCACGGCCGAGGTCGGCGAGCCCGGCTTGACCGGCAGCACCTCGATCCCCAGGCAGTTCGAGGCGATCGGCCATCCGGTTTCAGTCTGCCACCAGTGATCGATCACCGGGACCTTCAGCATCTCCTCGGTCCAGGCCAGGGTATCGGGATCGCAACGCTCGCCGGCCAGGAACTGGGACTTGAAATGCGAAAGATCGTATTGCGCCAGGAGCTTTCCGTTCGGGTCTTCCTTCTTGATCGCCCGCATCGCCGTCGGCGCGGTGAACATGCACGAGACCTTGTGCTGGGCGATGACCCGCCAAAAGGCGCCGGCGTCCGGCGTGCCCACCGGCTTGCCCTCGTAAAGGATTGTCGTGCAACCATGGAACAGCGGCGCGTAGACGATATAGGAATGCCCGACCACCCAGCCGACATCCGAGGCCGCCCAATAAACGTCGCCCGGATCGACACCGTAGATGTTCTTCATCGACCATTTAAGCGCCACGAGATGACCGCCGGTCGGCCGGACCACGCCTTTTGGCACCCCGGTGGTACCGGATGTGTAAAGGATATAGACCGGGTCGGTCGCGTCGACTTCCACGCAATCCGCCGCCGCCGCGCCTTCATGCGCCGCGTTCCACTCGACATCCCGACCCTCTATCAGCGGGGCTTCATGCATGGAACGCTGCACGATCACGCAGGTCTCCGGCTTGTGCGCCGAGGCCTCGATGGCACCGTCCAAAAGCGGCTTGTAGTCGACGATCCGGCCCGGCTCGATCCCGCAGGACGCCGAAACCACCAGCTTGGGACGCGCATCCTCGATCCGCTTCGCCAACTCGTTGGCCGCGAAACCACCGAACACCACGGAGTGAATGGCGCCAATCCGCGCGCAGGCCAGCATGGCGACAACGGTCTCGGGGATCATCGGCATGTAGATGATCACCCGGTCGCCGTAACCTACGCCGTATCTTCGGAGCACACCGGCGAACGCCGCGACCTTGTCCCGCAATTCGGAGAAGCTGATGGAGGCAATGGTATCCGTGACCGGGCTGTCATAAATCACCGCCGCCTGGTCACCCCGGCCTTCTTCGACATGGCGGTCCACCGCGTTGTAGCAGGTGTTGATCTTGCCGCCGACGAACCACTTGGTGAAAGGCTCGCGATCGTTGTCCAGCACGCGGTCCCAACGCTTTTGCCAGACAACATCCTCCGCCGCCTCGGCCCAAAACGCCTCGGAGTCCTCAAGTGACCGCTGGTAGACATCGGCATAGCGACCCATGGTTTCCTCCTTCACGCGCCCCTGTTTGGCCTTTATCTGTCTCGCCTTTGTCGGAACTTTGCGGGATTACGGGATCGGGGGCAAGCGCGGCCACCACCACCACCCCAGCGCGACTTTCTAAACTTCCAGATCCGCTTGAGCCTCGGCGCCGCCGCCGCCGACCCGGGCCGACAGCGCGGCCTCAAGGAATCGATCGATCGCGCCATTCAAAACCCCCTGGGTGTCCGAGGTTTCCTCGCCGGTTCGCAAATCCTTGACCATCTGATAGGGCTGGAGCACGTAGGAGCGGATCTGATGGCCCCATCCGATCTCGGATTTTGTCGCCTCGATGGCGTTGGCCTCTTCCTCGCGCCGCCGCAGTTCATGCTCGTAGAGCCGGGCCCGCAACATATCCATCGCCGTCGCCCGGTTGCGGTGCTGAGAGCGGTCGTTCTGGCATTGCACGACGATCCCGGTCGGCTCATGGGTGATGCGGACCGCCGAGTCCGTCCGATTGACATGCTGACCGCCGGCGCCGGATGCCCGGTAAGTGTCGACCCGCAGGTCCTTGTCCTCAATCACCACGTCGATGGAGTCGTCGACCACCGGATAGACCCAGGCCGAGGAAAAGCTGGTATGGCGTCGCGCGGCGCTGTCATAGGGCGAGATCCGCACGAGGCGATGCACGCCGCTCTCGGTCTTCAGCCAGCCATAGGCGTTGTGCCCCGACACCTTGAGGGTGACGGACTTGATGCCTGCCTCTTCCCCCGGGCTCTCCTCGAGATATTCGACCTTGTAGCCGCGGCTATCACACCAACGGGAATACATCCGCAGAAGCATCTGCGCCCAGTCCTGGGCCTCGGTACCTCCGGCGCCGGCATGCACCTCAAGATAGCAATCGTTGGAATCGGCCTCGCCGGACAAGAGGGACTCGAGCTGCTTCTTGTCACAGATCTCGCGGATACGCGCGAGGCTTGCTTCCGCCTCGGCGACGATCTCTTCCTCGCCCTCGGCCTCTCCCAATTCGATGAGTTCCAAGGCCTCGTCGAGATCCTGGGTGAGACCGTTTATGTCGGCGATGGCTTTCTCAAGCTGGGTGCGTTCGCGCAAAAGTTCCTGGGCGCGGTCCTGATCGTTCCAGAGATCCGGGTCCCCGGCCAGCGCGTTCAGTTCCTCCAGGCGCAGAAGAGCTTGATCCCAGTCAAAGATGCCTCCGGAGCAGCTCGATTGACTGACGAATTTCTTCCGCCGTGGCCGAAATTTCCGCGCGCATGGGAACTCCAGGAAATGGTGAGGCTATACCAGCAGCACCTTAATAGAGCCCGCGTCCGGAACCCGCAACCGCGGGTGTACCGCCGACGGTTCCGCCCCCCGTACCCGGCGCGGTCTCCGACCACCCGACGGCATAGCCACCATCAATAACCCGGTTCTCGCCGGTAGGTTCGGTTCCAGGCTTGAAAACCTCCTGGATCACGTTCCGGTCGCCGGGCCGCGCAAGTGTCCCCGTCTCGCTGTTGATCCGCACGTGAATGATCCCCGGCGGCGCGCGGAACGGAATGGCCGGACGGTTCTTCAGCGCCTCGGCCATGAATAACTTGAACAACGGCGCGGCCACGTTCGAGCCGGTATCCCGGCGTCCGAGCGTGCGCGGCGTATCAAAGCCGACATAAGCGCCGACGACGAGATCCGGCGCGAAACCGACGAACCAGGTATCAACATTGTCGTTGGTGGTTCCGGTCTTGCCGGCAAGCGGACGGCCGAGCTCGGCGATCCGGCGTCCGGTCCCGCGTTGGACAACGCCTTCGAGCATTCGAACCATCTGATAGGACGAGGTCGGATCGGCAACCTGCTCGCGCGGATCGGGAATCTTGGGTACCGGCGCGTTGGCCCATTCTGGCGTGCCACAGCCTGCGCAAGGCCGCTCGTCATGTCGGAATACCGTACGCCCATTGCGATCCTGAACCCGGTCGATCAAGCTCGGCGTGACGCGCTTGCCACCATTGACCAGCATTGCATATCCAGTGGTAATGCGCATCAAGGTGGTCTCGCCGGCGCCAAGCGACATCGAGAGCTGAGGCGGCATGGAATCCACTATGCCGAAGCGCCGGGCATATTCGGTCACCTGCTCCATGCCGATGGTCTGAGCCAGCCGAACGGTCATCAGGTTCCGCGATTTCTCGATGCCGAGACGCATGGCGCTCGGTCCATAGAACTTCTTCGTGTAGTTCGCCGGCTTCCATTTACCGAGACCCGTCCCCTGATCAATCACGAAGGGGGCGTCGAGAATACGGGTCGCCGGCGTATAGCCGTTGTCCAACGCCGCGAGATAAACAAAGGGCTTGAAGGCCGAGCCCGGTTGACGACGCGCCTGGGTCGCCCGATTGAACTCGGACATCTCGTAGTCCCAGCCGCCGCTCATCGCCAGGACACGACCAGTATGCGGATCCATGGCCAGGATCGCGCCTCCGACATCGGGGATCTGCCGAAGCGCATGGCTCCCCGGTGGGTAAGGCTCGCCCTCGTCGTTCTCCGCGACTGGCTCAACCAGGATCACATCGCCCTTGGCAAGCACATCGCCGACGCGCCTCACGCCGGGACCGAGGGTTTGATCCTCCTCCCACGCGCGCGCCCATTTCAGTTCGGCCAAGGGGATCTCGCCGAGGCTACCGTCGGAGAAACCGATGCGCGCCTTGCCGCGCTCTATCACCAGAACCAGCGCCATTCGCCATTGCGCGAGCATGCCGGCGGGTTTCTCGAGATCCGCCAAGGCGTCTCCCCAGCCCGCGACGACGGGAATATTGTACAGCGCGCCTCTCCAGCCGTGTCGCCGATCATAAAGCATCAGCCCGTCACGTAGCGCGTTGTCGGCGATCCGTTGCAAGCGCGGATCCACCGTCGTTCGAACCGAAAGACCGCCGCCATAGACACCCTTTTCACCGAATCGCTCCATGAGCTCGCGCCGGACTTCCTCGGTGAAATACGCCGCCTGGACGAATTCGGTCTCCGAACGGGGTTTGACGAGAAGCGGTTGCGCCTTGGCCTCGGCGACCTGGCTGGGAGCAATGAAGCCGTTGCGGCCCATCTGCTCGATAACCCAGTCGCGCCGCGTGACCGCCGCCTCGCGACGGCGCACCGGATGATAATTGTTGGGAGCCTTTGGCAGCGCGGCGAGAAACGCCGCCTCCGCGATGGTCAGCTCATCAAGCGGCTTGTCGAAATAGTTCAACGCCGCCGCCGCCACGCCATACGATCCGAAGCCGAGGTAAATCTCGTTCAGATAAAGCTCCAGAATGCGGTCCTTGCTCAGGGTCCGTTCGATGCGGAAGGCCAGGATCGCCTCCTTGGCCTTGCGTTCAATCGACACTTCGTTGGTCAGTAGGAAATTCTTGGCGACCTGCTGGGTGATCGTCGAGGCGCCGCGGGGCCGGCGATTGGTGCCATAGTTGCGAATATTGTCGACCATCGCGCTGGCGAGACTGATGAAGTCGACGCCCGGATGGCTGTAGAAATTCTTATCCTCGGCCGACAAAAAGGCCTTGATAATCCGCTTCGGCATCGCGTTGATCGGAACAAAGACTCTTCGCTCGGTCGCGTATTCGGCGAGCAACCGTCCGTCGCCGCCATGCACTCGGGTTACCACCGGCGGTTCGTAATCCTCAAGTTGGCTATACTCAGGCAAGCCCTGACCGTAGGTGTAGAGCCCCCAGGCAACCACACCGACGCCCCCCGCGCCGAGAACCAGTAGCAACGATAACAGATAGAAAATCCAACGCATGTCATCGAGCTCACGGCTGGTTCGTGGTTCGGTTGAATGGTTTTATCGGCCCCGAACGATGGATCCGAAACAAAATCGCGCGCCATGATCGGTCGCGATAATGGCCAGAATATGTTGCTGGGAGGGCGTCACGTCAACGCGCGGCGGCCTGCACGGTTTCAAAATATCGGTCAATTCCGTGCTTGAGCGCCACGGCGACCTTGTTCTGAAACTCCGGAGAGCGAAGCATGCGCTCTTCCTTCGGATTGGACAGATAACCCAATTCCAACAACACCGACGGCACGTCAGGCGCCTTTAGCACCGCGAAGCCGGCGAAGCGGTGGGCCCGACGGTGTGTGCGCACGGCGCCGCGCAACTCCTTCGCCAGATACCCCGCGAACCGCGCCGATTGATTCATGGTCTCGCGCTGCGCCAGATCGATGAGAATATTCGTGACCTCGGGAGTCTCCTCGCTGAAATCCATCCCGGCGATAATGTCGGATTTATTCTCCTGCTCCGCCAGGCGCGCCGCCTCCTTATCCGATGATTGTTCGGACAGAGTATATATCGACGCGCCGCGCAAACGCTTGTCGGCGATGGAATCCGCGTGCACCGAGATAAACAGATCCGCCTCCGACGCCCGTGAAACCGCGACCCTCTGGCGTAGACGCAGGAAGCGATCCCTGGATCGGGTCAACACGACCTCGTAACGTCCGGTCTTCTCGAGGACACGCTTAAGGGTTTTCGCCGCCGCGAGCGTGATTGTCTTCTCGTAGGAGCCGGAGGCACCGATCGCCCCCGGATCAACACCGCCATGGCCTGGATCGATAACGATCAACTTCTTGGTCTTGCCGGCACCGGGGTTTGCGTCCCGTCGGGCCTTGGCGTCGGGCGCAAGCGAAGAGGGCGGGTCTTGCCCACGCTCCGAGACGCGCTTGGCGATTGACGCTTTCGAGGCATTCATGAACGAGGCCCGCGTTACCTTGCGAAGATCCATGACCAACCGGTGCCCGCGACCGGCCCGCGGCGGCAATTCGAACGCCGCCGCGATTACCCGAGGCTCGGCGAGGTCGAACACCACGCGCGAGGTTCCAGGCTCGAACAGGCCAAAGCGATATCCCGCGACGCCGCCGACAAGGTTTGACTTCCCGCTGGTCGGGATCCTGAACTTGACCTCGGGCAAGTCGATTACAATTCGATACGGATCAGCGAGCACGAAGGTCTTGAAGGACGCCGGCCCGTCCATGTCCATCACCAGTCGGGTCTTATCGCCATGCACTCCCACTCGAAGGCCATGGACCGTTGTTTCTCCGGCCAGCTTGATTGACTGAGCAACAACAACGGGCGCCGAGATCAGCGAAAGGACGAGCGAGAAGGTCGTCAAAATCAGCATCTGACGAAATCGCCTCGCGATGTCTGTCGAGCCACGGTCACGCCGTTTGATCGACACTTTGTCGTGTTCCATCTCGGAACGCCTTTGTCGAATCTCTGCTAGGAGCAATTTTCACTCGCAAAATCATATTACTATATCGATTGGTTCGTGCAAACTATGAATTATTCAGCTGAATGGGTTTTCGGATTCTCCGACGCTTTGACCGCGGCGAACTTCCTTTGAAAGGGACAATGAAAGCATTGTTCAAACGCGCGAAAATCGGTATGGTCGAAAAGTTCCAAGTCGATTCGTTTGGAGCAAGGGGGTCATTTAGCCCCAGTTCAGTCAAACAACACCTTCCCAGAGAAGCATCCCGCCGATCTGTGATTTTCCTAGGACGTGGTCCTGACGTGACGCGCGCACATGACAATGCAGTCAACTGGGCAATCAACTGGCCGAACCTCGCCGCCGAGCGCGGAATGACGAAGCTCGCCGTGACCGCCTTGCGCTTAGTTTCCGGTCAAACGGGAAGCGGACGCGCCACGATATGCCGCCACGAAAGGCGGCCCGCCAATCTTCATTGGCGCTCAACATCCAACCTGACGCCCGCGGCCAGGTCCGCGTATCCGGCTCAATGCGCGATCGCCGACAGGCGACGCGGCGCGCCGATATCTCGGCCCCGAGACGGAACGGGCGTTCCGGAGTTTACGTTAAATGACCAAGCGCATGCTTATCGACGCCACCCAGCCGGAAGAGACCCGGGTGGTGCTGACGAGCGGAAATCGAGTCGAGGATTTCGACTTCGAAACCGCCAGCCGCAGACAACTCAAGGGTAACATCTATCTGGCTCGGGTAACCCGGGTCGAGCCCTCGCTGCAAGCGGCATTCGTTGAATACGGCGGCAACCGCCACGGCTTCCTCGCCTTCAACGAAATTCACCCCGACTACTATCGCATTCCCATGGAGGATCGCGAGGCGTTGCTGGCCGAGCAACAAGCCCACGACGTGGAAGACCTGGACGATGATCCGGATGACCGGTCCGATGACGCTTCCGACGACGATGTTCCGGATATGGAAGCCGGCGCCGGGGATGACGAAAACGACACCACGGACGAGTCAAGCGAGGAAAACCAGGAGACCGATGCGAGCGCGGTCGATGAAGCGCCCGCGAGCGACGGCTCGAGTGTCTCCTCGGACGACGACGGCGAAATTTCCGATGAAGAGAGCGTAAAAGCCGACGGAGAGGAAGCGGCCGACGGCGAGGCGCCCGAAAACGCGACCGGCGAAGACGAAACCGATGGGAACGAACCCAACGGGGATGAAACGGGCGAGACCACGTCCGAGAGGGAAAGCGCCAAGGCCGAGGCAGGTCCGAGACGCCGATCCAGAACCGAACGTTCGTCCAGACGCTCCTCGCATCGTCGCTATCGTATCCAGGAAGTTGTCACCCGGCGCCAGATCATGCTGGTCCAGGTGGTCAAGGAAGAACGCGGCAACAAGGGCGCGGCGTTGACCACCTTCCTCTCTCTCGCGGGCCGTTATTGCGTGCTGATGCCGAATACGCCGCGCGGTGGCGGGGTTAGCCGCAAGATCACCAACGCGGTCGACCGCAAGCGCCTTAAAGGTGTCGTTGAAGGCCTGGACGTGCCAAAGGACATGGCGGTGATCGTGCGCACCGCCGGCAGTCAGCGAACCAAGACCGAGATCAAGCGGGACTACGAGTATCTGCTGCGCTTGTGGGATCAAATCCGCGAACTGACCCTGGAATCCTCCGCGCCTTGTCTGGTGCATGAGGAAGCCAACCTGATCAAGCGTTCGATCCGCGATTTATACACTCGGGACATCGACGAGGTTCTGGTCGAGGGCGAGGAAGGTTATCGCACGGCCAAGAGTTTCATGAAGATGCTGGTGCCGAGCCATGCGCGCCGCGTGCAGCCCTTCAGCAATGGCGGGGTTCCGCTGTTCCATAACTTTCAGGTCGAAAGCCAGTTGGACGGCATCCATGCCTCGACCGTGCAACTACGTTCCGGCGGCTATATCGTCCTCAACCAAACCGAGGCGCTGGTCGCGATCGATGTGAACTCCGGGCGCTCCACCCGGGAGCGCAACATCGAGGAAACCGCGCTCAAAACCAACTTGGAAGCCGCCGAGGAAGTCGCGCGGCAATTGCGTCTCAGGGACCTGGCCGGCTTGATCGTCATCGACTTCATCGACATGGATGAGTCTCGAAACCAACACGCGGTCGAGCGAAAGATGAAGGACGTGGTTAAGGATGACCGCGCCCGGATACAGCTTGGACGGATCAGCCAGTTCGGCCTGATGGAACTCTCGCGTCAGCGGCTGCGGCCGAGCGTCGCCGAGGCTAGTACACAGCCTTGCCCGCATTGCGAGGGCACGGGTCGGGTGCGCTCGATCGATTCCGCGGCACTGCAGGTTCTTCGCAATATCGAGGACGAAGGCCTTAAACAGCGCGCGTCGGAAATCGTCGTGCACGTGCCGTCGGCGATCGGCTTCTACATTCTGAACAACAAGCGCGACGTGCTGGTTTCCGCCGAGGAGCGTTATGCCTTCCGTGTCACGCTGCAACCGGACGACAAACTCATCGCGCCCGAGCATCGCATTGAGCGCCTAGGCGCCAAGACCGCGAGCGAGCGCAACGCGGTGCTGAACGCGATCGGCGCCAGCGCGGCGGTGAACGTCATCGAGGATGATGACGAAGCGGACCAGCAAGCGGACGAGCTTGAAACGGAAGGCGTGGACGATCAACGTGAACGCCGCCCCCGGCGGCGGCGGCGGCGGTCGGATCGCGGCGGTCGCAACAACGAAGCGCGCGACACGCAAGAGATCGAGGAGAACACCTCTCGCGATGCCGGCGATGGCGAGCGTCCCTCGGAGGAGGACGAATCCGGCGAGGACGAGGATGGCAACAAGCGCCGGCGGCGGCGGGGCAAGCGCGGCGGACGCCGGCGGGCCCGGCGCGGCCAGGGCGAGGATGGCGTTGAGACCGAGAACCAGAGTGCCGCCACCGATGACGCCACGCGAGCGGAGGATCAATCCGATCCGGCGACCAACGCCAACGACGGCGGGACGGAAAGCTCCAACGTCGCGGCGACAACCGAAAACGACGACGCGCCGGTAGCGGTGGCCGAGGACGGTACGCCGACTATCAACACGGCCCCCGAAGAGGTCGCGGAGGACGCTCCCAAGAAACGCGCTCGACGCCCGCGACGACGCGCGGATGCGCCCGAGCAGGCAACCGAGACGCCCGTCGAAACAGCGGCGGAGCAACCGGTGCCAGCGCAAGGCGATGAAGCCCCGGTAGAGGCAACGGTCGTCTCCACCGAACCGGCCACGCCCGCCGCCTCCGCGGACGCGACCCCGGAAGCCCCTGAAGCCCCTGAAGCCCAGGAAACAATGGAAGGCGAGGTGCGGGTCGCCGAACGGGAACCCGAGGCCACGACCGCGGTGGAGACCAAACCGGCTCAACCCGCGCGCAAGGGCTGGTGGAACCGCTTACTGTCATAGTCACGGCTGGATTGACGCGGGGATTGGGAACGGATTCACTTAATCCTCGCGTGGACAGTATTGTCCACGCCCAATCAAGACCCGCTTTAGCGCTTGGTCCACGTCTTCATGCGCTTGCACGCCTCAACCATATCCTCGGTCGATCCGGCGAAGGAAAACCGGATCGTCGCGTGCCCGCGTTCCGGGTCGAAATCCAGGCCCGGCGTGCAGGCGACGCCGGTTTCCGCCAGCATTCGGCGACAAAAATCGACGCTGTCATTGGTCAGGTCGATCACGTTCGCGTAGACGTAGAACGCTCCGTCCGCCGGCGCCAGATCCGCGAAACCGGCCCCGGGCAGGTCGTTCAGTAAAACCTCCCGGTTGCGCGCGTACCGCTTGATATTGGCCTCGAGTTCCTCGTGACAGTCAAAAGCCGCGATCGCGGCATGCTGAGAGAGCGTCGGCGAGGAGATGAACATGTTCTGGGCAAGGCACTCGACGGCGCGCACCATGTCCGGCGGCACGATCATCCATCCGAGACGCCAGCCGGTCATCGAGAAATACTTCGAGAAACTGTTGATGACCAAGGCGTTCGGATCCGATTCAAGCGCCGACACCCAGGGATGGCCATAGCCGATCCCGTGATAAATCTCGTCGGAGATCAGGCGAATACCCTGGGCCTGACAATATGCCGTAAGCGCGCGCATCTCTTCCGCGCCCACCATCGTTCCGGTCGGGTTAGACGGGCTCGCCAGGATCAACCCGTCGACCGGTTTGTCGAGCGCATCCAGCAAGGCGGGGGTCGGTTGATAACGATGCTCCGGACCCGAGAGCATCAGGACCGGTTCGATGCCCAGCGCGCTTAGAATATTGCGATAAGCCGGGTATCCGGGCGAGACCATGGCCACACGGTCACCAGGGTCGAAAGCCGCGATGAAACTCAGCAGAAACGCGGCCGAGGACCCTTTGGTAATCGCGATCCGCTCCACCGGTACGTCGACGCCGTACCAGGCACGATAATGCTCGGCCAGTCGCTCGCGCAGCCGGGGCACGCCGAAGGCCAGGGTGTAACCGAGCTTGTCTTGGTCCAACGCGCTTTTCGCGGCTTCGATAACACCGCGTGGCGCGCTTGTGGCGGGTTGACCAACCTCGAGATGCAGGACATCACCACCCTCGACTTCACGGTCGGCCGCCGCTTGCATGACATCCATGACGATGAACGGCGGCACTTGCCCCCGGCTAGAGACCTTCAAGACCATTACTATTCCCTTTCGAAGAGCACCAGACCGCCACCCCGCCGATCACCCACGAGATCACAGTCGGAATTACTCTTTGAAAGCCCTTCCACACAGCGGAACAAAGCCGCGTGACCGAGAGATGGCGCGGTCTTCACCGCCATGCCTAAATTGGCCAACACCCCGCTTGCCGGCGCGGCGGCCTGTTCGACATACAGAACACCGTTGCCAGGATCGGGATGCACGCGCGGCGCCTCAACCGCTTGGGCGACGGATTGATCGTCCTCGAAATGCGCCACGATCGACTGACCGAGCGTCGAAAAGGCTGCTTCGCCTCCGCCGGCGGTAGCGCCCAGCTGAAACTGCCAGGTATTCTTGTTACCGACGACTACCGCCAGCGCGGCGGCGGGGCCGGAATCAGCGGCGGGGCGCAAGAAGATACCGGTTCCGGACGCCGTGTCGCCAAAACCAAACGGCACCGCCATGCCAATCGCGCAGGCCACCGCCTGTCCGGTTCGATCCACGGCCATGAAACTGGTCGCGCCGGGAATGTCCGGACGAGATCCGGCCTCGGCGCGTGGGCCGAGGTTTCGCGCGACCTGGATCAGTAGATTCGCCTGTTCTCCAAGATCCTCGCTCGGCCAATCGCCACGCTCCAACAACGCGGAGAGCAGGGCCGCCGCCCGCCGCCCAGCCCCCGCGTCGGCGCCGGCAACACCCCAAACATGGTTGTCATGCTCGAAAGTGGTTACCGTGCTCCACACCGGCAATGCGTCACGCAGGCGATCGGCCTCGATCTCGAATCCAGCCGCGCGTACCGCCTCGACGTATTGTCGCGACAAGGGGCCGACATAGAGATCGCCAACACCGGCGTTGCGCAATCGACCCAGGGTTGCCCCAAGCCCGTTCTGCACCAGCAAGTCACCTCGCGCGATCATGCCACCGCGCTCGGATCCGAGGACGCTAGCGACCTCGGCGCTGCCTAGGATCTTCGGATCGGCCCAAGCGAGATCGGCGGCGAGACGCGCTGAGACCGGCTCACCAAACCTGGCAAGGCGCTCGGCCTCGGTCACCAAGGCCTCGAACCGTAATCGACCATAACGCGCGTGCAGCGCGAACATGGCGCGCGGCGAAATCGGAAGCGCGATCGCGCGGCCCCGATCGGACGACGCGACGGCTGGAAAGTCGATATGTTCAAAACGCTGGGAAGACGGATCAAAGACGACGCACGATCCGGTCGCGCCCAGTCCGGCCGAGGAAGGCAAGGTGACCGACAACGCGAAATATCCCGCGACCGCCGCGTCGGCGGCCCTACCGCCTTCGACCAGGACATCCCGCATGACCAGAGCCGCCCGAGGCTCATCCGCCGCCACGCCGCCGAAAAACCCTTCTTGCACCTCGAACGGCTCGGCGGCGCAACCCATCAGAACCGCGGCGCAGGAAATCGCCGAGAAAACACGAACAAGGGCGCGCATCCGGGCACGGACTCCTATATGGTTAAGGACTATGTGGTTGCTCGCGGCGGGTTTCGGCGTCCGCGCGCGCCGAATGAGATGTTTCGCCTGATACAATGGACTCTGTCCGATGACGCGCATGGCCGGCCCCGTCAAGAACTTGGTATTCGCGTGCCTGCTCGCCGCTTGTCTCGCCACGCCGATACTACCAAGCCAGGCCCAAGGCCGTACGCCCATTCGCGACACTGAAATTGAAGCTACCATTCGCGCCTTCGCCACACCGTTGTTCAACGCCGCGGGCCTGAACCCCGACGCGGTGCGCATCTATATCATCAAAGACGAAACCCTCAACGCCTTCGTGGCCGGCGGCCAGAATCTATTCCTGAATTCCGGACTGCTAATGGCGACCGATTCTCCCGGCCAGCTGATCGGCGTCATCGCCCACGAAACCGGTCATATCGCCGGAGGTCACCTCGCCCGCACCTCCGGCGCGATCCGAGACACATCAAATTCCGCGTTGTTCGGATTGCTTCTCGGCGCGGCGACAACGCTTGCAACCGGGCGGCCCGATGTCGGGATCGCGGTGTTTCAAGGCACCAGCGCCGCGGGGGTCAACGCATTGTTGCGATATAGCCAGTCGCAGGAATCCGCCGCCGACCACGCCGCAACCCGCCTGCTCGACGCAACCCGACAATCCTCCAAGGGGTTTTACGAATTCCTGGAAACCCTGAGCGGCCAGGAACTTTTGGCGCCGGAGCGCCGATCGCAATACGCGAACACCCACCCCTTAACCCGCGACCGAATTGCCTTCGCGCGCAATCATGCCGCCAACTCGCCCTTCACCGATGTACCGCCGCCGACCGAGTTCGTGGCCATGCACCAACGCATGGTCGCCAAGCTGGCCGGTTTTTTGCTCTCGCCGTCGCGAACATTTCAACGCTATCCCGAGACGGATAAAAGTTTGCCGGCGCGCTATGCCCGGGCGATCGCCACATATCAGGAGCCAGCGACCGTACGCGCCCTGGAACTGACCGACGATTTGATCGCCGAGCGCCCAATGGACGGTTATTTTTGGGAGTTGAAGGGACAGATTCTCGCGGAGTCGGGGCAACCCGAGCGCGCCCGCGAAGCCTATATCAAAGCCCTCGAGTTGCTCGGTGACGCCCCGCTGGTCGAAGCCGAATTGGCCCGCGCGGAGCTTGCGATCAACACCGAGGACTCTAACAAATCGGCGCTTCGGCACATGGAAAACGCGATCCGCGACATGGAAACCTCGGCCTTCGCCTGGAGACAGCTCGCGACCGCTCAAGGCCGCAACGACATGCCAGGCGAACTCGCGCTTTCCCTCGCCGAGGAGGCCTTGCTCCGGAACCGGATCAAGGACGCCATTCAACAGGCGAGACGCGCTCAACATCATTTGAAACGTGGAGAGCCCGGCTGGCTCAGAGCCCTGGACATCGAGACGGTCGCGAAGCAACGTTTAGCCGACCGCGACCGTCGACGTTAGTATACAAAGCCCTCACGACGACGTGGCTGGACCAATAGCGCGGTTCCGGGCGACACTGACGGTAACACGGCAAGGAATATCCGCCGCAGACTTGGATCCCATGAATGAAAACCATCGCCCGCCTGCCCCTTTTCGCCGCCGTCATCCTCGCCCTGGGTGTTTGGTTGGCCCCCATCCCGACCGTGCTCGCCGATGACAAGCCGGCCTTCAGCGACAGCCAAAAACAGGCGCTAGACGAGCTGATCCGCGACTACATCATGCGGCATCCGGAAGTGATCATGGAGTCGCTGCAAGCCATGCAACAACGTGAGCAGATGGCTCAACAACGTCTGCAGGCCGAACGGGTCGCGGCGCTAAGCGAGGCGATCGAGCGCGATCCCGGTGACCCCGTCCTCGGCAATCCCGACGGCGATGTCACGCTTGTCGAGTTCTTCGACTATCAATGTGGCTACTGTAAAAGAATGCTCGAACCGCTGCTCAATTTCGCCCGCGCCGACGGTAATCTGCGGATTGTGATGAAGGAGTTTCCGATACTCGGTCCCGAGTCCATGGTCGCCGCCCGAGCCTCTCTCGCCGCGGCGAAACAGGGCAAGTACGAACCCTTCCACACGGCGCTCATGGGCTTGCGGGGCAGGTTGTCGGAACCGGCGATTTTTCAAACCGCCCTTGAGGTCGGTCTCGATACGGAGAAGTTGCAAAAAGACATGGACGCGCCGGACGTGATGGACCAGATCCGCAAGGCCCGTGAACTTGGCGAGGCTCTGTCGGTACGAGGCACGCCGGCTTTCATCATCGACGGCACGATCGTACCTGGCGCCATCAGCGAGGAGCGCCTCGCCGATCTCGTCGCTCAAGCCCGCGCGAAGGGCTAAACGGCCTCGGTATCACGGTCAGGTTCTATTCGGCTTCCCGGCGCGGGGCTTCCCGGGCGTGGAGCGCGTAGATCCCACCGGTCACCACCAGAGTTGCGGCCACGAGGCCGAAGACCAACCGGTACTCGAACTCACTCGGAGCGCCATTCGGCGCCAGGGCGTTGATAATACCGCCGCTTACGCCCTGTAAGAGAAAGATGAAGCCGACACCAACGAGGTTGACGACGGCGATCGCCCGACCGGCGCGATGCTCGGGCACGAAATTCCGGCAATGCGCCGCCAGGGTCACGAAGATCGGCGAGGCGATCGAGAATATCGCGAAAAGCCCGATGGCCGCGAATAACGGCAAATCGGGTATACCGGCGAGAAGCAACAACGCTGTTGTCATGATCGCGACGCCCCCCAGGACTATGCGCTTGCGGCTGCTGAAAACCCGGTCCAGTGGACCATAGGCGAAGGTTCCCAGGTTCAGGCACAGAACCATGACGAGGATGATCGCTCCGGCGCTGGCGGGATTGAAACCGTGAATATCCCTTAGATAGGGCCCGGCCCAGAGGCCGCCGATCGTGGCGAATGGAGCGGAGAAACACAGCGCCATGACGAAGATCGGTCGCAGGTCACGATTACCGATCACTTCGACCAGTCCACGCAAGGCTTCACCCAAGCTCTCCCGAGGTCGGGTGTTGGTCGTCCCCGCGGGGCGGTCTCCCACGAAGATCCAGATTACCACTATGATCAGCGCCGAAACCACCGCCAGCGCCAAAAACGTCTCGGTAAAGCCGAAGCGCTGCAACGCCAAGGCCAACGGCGCTGTCGACAGCAATCCTCCAAATCCGCCGGCAAGCGCGATGACCGAGGCGGCCAGGCTCGCGACCCGCTCCGGAGGGGCCCAGGCGACCACCAGAAGATAGACACCAGTGATCGACGCCCCATGACCGACACCGATCAGGAGACGCGCCGCGGTAAGGCCGAGCGCGTCATCGGAGACGGCGAACAGGATCATGCCCGCGACCGCCAAAAACCCGAGCGAGGTGATCATACGGCGCGGCCCGAACCGGTCCAGCATCAAGCCGACGGGAAGTTGCACGGCGGCCGAGGCGAGGAACATCGCGCCGGTCACGAGACCGATGGTCGCCGGCGCAAGACCATGAATATCAGCCAGGGCCGTCGCCAAAACCGCCCCACCGGTGCGGTTAATCTGCACCAGCAGCAGAAAGACCCCCATGATGACCATGACCCGGATCAGACCACGGGTTTGTCGGCGCGCGCCTTTCATCCCGGTCGGATGAGGTGCCTCCATCATGATATCCTGAACCGTGGACTTGGCCGTTGTTATGCCCCGCGCAACACCGGGAAGGTATCGCAATCGAGCTTCTGCCCAGGCTTCAGGGTCAATTCGGGAAACGGCGGCGACATCTCGCCCGCGCGCCGAACATAGACCGCGTCGTCACCGGTAAAGCGCGCGGCGAAGGCGCGGCGGCGATTGGATTGCGAGGCGTTTCCCGGCGCGCCATGGACGGTGAGAAAATGAAACGCGATACAATCTCCAGGCTCCAGATCCCATGAAAGGAACCGGTAAGCGTCTCTGTCCGCGTCGATATCCGGGATGGTCTCGTGACCGTCGTCTTCCCGCTCGTACTGCACGCCGACGAACTTGGTGGGAGTGAACCATCTCCCCCATCGGTGCGAGCCCGCGACGAACTCCACGCAGGTCTCGCGCGGCACCGGATCCAGCGGAATCCAAAGCGAACACGTGTCACGCCCATCGACACAGTAATACGGTTGATCATGATGCCAGGGCGTGCGGTCCAGGGTGCCTGGTTCCTTCACCAGGACATGCTCGTGAAAAAGATTAACCTTTTTCGAGCCCATCAGATCGCCGGCGATCTCGGCGGCGGGAGAATCGAAGAAGAACGAGCGATATTCTTCGATACGGCTCCAATTGCAGTAATCCCCGAAGAAATGGCCCGGCGCGCCTTCCTTGGTATAACCGCGTGTATAGGGACCCGGCGTGCCCATGTTGTGATCAACTCCGCGCCGCAGGGCTTCAATCCATTCGGCTGAAAAGACGCCACGCAGAACCGTCGCCCCATCCTCGCGAAACGCCGAAATCGAATTCTGATCCAAAACCATCGCGCTTCCTCCTCGCCAACCACCCGAGCATGAATGCCACAAACCGGGAATAGGCGCGACATGGAATTCGAAGGTTGAGACGGCTCACAAAAAAGACCGGGGCCGCTCTGGGTGAAACCTTGAAAATGGATGGTGTTGGGTTCCGCTTAGCCCTTGATCATGCCGGAAACGCTGATATCTCCCTCGGCGATGGCTGATTTCAACAATTCGAGACCATGACAGAGCTCTTCATGTGATTCGCGATAGCGACGGAGCTCGGCCAATTCCGCTTCCTTCAACCCGGCTTGCTGGGAGTTGCCGGTATCAAGAAGTTTGGCGATGTAGCGACCCCGCACCTTGGCGGCGAGCTTGGCGACACGCTCTACCTCGTGGGACGCGACATCCATCACCGCGTCCTGGGTGAGATGGCGGTTCTGCTCGGCGTGGTAGCGGTCAAGTTCACGTATATATTGCTGAGGATTGACGCGTCCGGACTTTCGCGTCGGCACCCCGGCGATCTCCTCGATCACGGCCTGGCGTCGAGCCCTGGGCTCTCCCGCGCCGCGGTGGGAGTTGGCATTCGCGTTGGCCGGCTGTCGGGTCGGCGGTACCGTTATCTTCGGTTTCGGCAGGGAGTCGGACAATCCGGCACCCAAAGTCGGTTCAATCTGGCCCGGGCGCTTGGCTCCAATGGGTTTCAAGGCGGGAACCGGTTTGGCGCGCTTCTCGTCGCTGGGATAGGGGTCCCAGCCGGCCTCGGTTTCGGTCTCGTTCGCGTCGCGCGCGCTTAGTCCGGCTTTCAGTACCGCGCTCAAGGACATTGTCGTCTCCCACTCAAATTCTTCGACCTGTTTTCCTCGACCCAATTCTTGGACCGGGTCTTTGTGACCTGCCCTGAAGGAACGCAAGAGCCGTGCCGAAAGGATATCCGCGGAAACCAAGGGTTTGGAGATCCCCGACAGGCCGACCGGGCAAACATTTCCTCCCGCCCGGCAAGACTCGACGCCAGACCGCGGTTCAATTCGCGCCGCGCTTTCCCACCGCCTCCCCGTTGGGTAGACTCCAGCCTCACAATCCAGGGCGAGGTCGATATGGTCGCGGTTATTCCCGAACTTCTATCCAAGGATCAGGTGCGCGCGATCGCGACGAAACTGTTTTCCATGCCCTTCGCCGATGGGAGCATGAGTGGCGGCGTGTTGGGCGCCGAGCTGAAGAAGAACACGCAAGTACCACCGACCAGCCCTGAATACCGCGAGCTTTCGGATATGGTCATGACGGCGATGCGACGCAACGAGACCTTCAACCAGGTCGCCCTGCCCCGGCGCATTCTCTCGCCGATCTTCAACTCCTATAAGCAAGGTGAACGCTACGACCGCCATATCGACACGGCGCTCATGGGGCCCTATCCGGGGATGCGCACGGATCTGTCGATCACCATCTTTCTCAACAGCCCCGACGCCTATGAAGGCGGGGAACTGACGCTTGAATCGCCGTTTGGCGAGCACGCCTTCAAGCTCGCGCCCGGCGACGCGGTGCTCTACCCAACCCACTACACCCACCGGGTCACGCCGATCACTAAGGGACGGCGCCTGGCCGCCGTGACCTGGGTCGAGAGCATGGTGCCCGATCCCCAGCAGCGCGAGGTGCTCGCCGATCTCGCCGGCGCCGCGGATATCCTCGTGAAGAACAAAGGAGACGCCGAGGTGATCCGCACGCTAGAGAAGGGCCGACTAAACCTGATGCGCATGTGGGCGCGACCATAGCGGCCGGAACGCTACGATCCCGCCTTGATCCGAGCCAGAACCGGTTCCGGCAACTTGCCTCGGTCGGCCAACAGACGAGCCTTGAACAACATGGCTTGGGCGAAGGCATCGACGATCTCGCCCGACAAAGCCATGGCCAGCGCCTCGGCGAAACGCACATGGCGGATCTCGATCTTCTCTTCATCCTCGGGCTCCGGCGGGAACTGTTCCAGGTCCCAAGCGATCAAGCCGATGGCGCGTTCATCGGTGATTGAGTTCGACAAGTCCATGTTCAGGAACGGATGCCAGTGGTTCGCCCGCAGACCGGTCTCCTCGCGCAATTCTCGCGCCGCCGACACCTCGGGAGCATCCTCGAAGCGTCCTCCACCCTCGGGTAACTCCCAACTGAAGTAATCCCCCGGGAAGCGGTGCTGGCCGACCAGATAGGTGAAACCGTCTTCGTCAAGCGGAAGCATGCCGATCGCCAAATGCTTCACATGCACGACGCCGTATATTCCCGGGTTTCCCGCCGGGTTCAGCACGTCGTGCTCGATCACACGGATCCAACGGTTTTCATAGGTTACATGTTTGGCGCGAACGGTCCAGGGATTGCCGTATGCCGGTACGTCATCCTGGTCGGGCATGGATCAACTTCCCCGCGTGCGTTCAAGTCGCCGCGAGAATAAGACTAGAGCTCCCCCGCCGCCAGCGTGCCTTCAATCGCCTTGGTCGCTCGGCGCGATCGGGCGGATGAACTCGCCGATCGCCGGTGCGCGGGATTGGCCGTCGAACAGCTCTGGGCCGTATCCCAGCCACATGAGTTCCACCGACGGTGCTTGTTCCTCGGGAATGGCGCAGATCCCCGACGTCGCAAACGCGCGTCCGAGATCCGGTCGCGAGGTAATCGAGGCGAAGGGCGCCGCGAGGAGCAATCCCACGGTTACCGGCGCCCCCCAAATCAGGAACTCTGGGGCAAGGATCGCCAGCCCGAACGCGAAAAACAACCCCATCAAAGTCTGCGGCCATAACCCACGAAACGCCTCGGAGAGTGTCACGCTGTACTGATCGCGCGTCTGGCCATCCCAGGTCACCTTGTGCCCAAGAAACAAGGCGACCAGGAATATCGTTTGCGCCAAGGCAACCACCGGGGCGATCAGCATGGAGAACAATGCCTCGACGATCGCGCTCAAGGTCAAGACGCCCGCTCCGCCGTAGCGCGTCCGCTCGCCGGGCCGCAAAAGAACATCGAGGACACCCAGGATCTTCGGCGCGAAATTCATCCCAAGAATCACAATGAACAAAATCACGCCGCCACCCATTTCCGCCATGGGAACCATGAACGCGCTCATGATTTCATCGTGCAGGGTAACCTGGTGCGTCAACGCGCCATGAGCGAATTGCGCCAGCCCGGTCAACATGAAGGCGTACCAGACCGGCGCGGCGGTATACATCATGATCGCCAACAGCAGTTGCAGCCGTCCCAGGGGGCGAATGCCCGGCATGGTCAACAGTTTGAGATACTGCACATTCCCCTGACACCAACGTAGATCTCGTTTCATGAAATCCTGCAAGGTCGGCGGGTTCTCCTCGAAACTGCCATCCTCGATCGGAAGCACGCGTACCTCATATCCGGCACGGCGCATCATCACCGCCTCAACCTGATCATGGCTGAGAATCTCGCCACCAAGGGGCGCCTTTCCGGACAGGCGCGGCAAGCGACAATGCGCCCGGAACGGCGCCAGGCGAATGATCGCGTTATGGCCCCAATAGGGACCCTCGTCGCCCTGCCACCAGGCGCTCCCCGTCGTATAGGATCGCATGCCGTGGCGCATCCCGAACTGGAAAACCCGCGCGAAGGCGCTGGTCGCCGGCAGGCCGGTCACGAGGCTTTGCAAGATGCCCAATCGCGGATTGGCCTGCATCAGGCGAACCATCCGCAGGATCGCGCCGCCGGACATCAGACTGTCGGCGTCAAGCACCACCATATGCTCGAAGCCGTCACCCCAGCGCTCGCAGAAATCCTCGATGTTTCCGACTTTTTGGCGGGTGTTCTCAACCCGCCGGCGATAGTGCAGGCGTTCCGGGCGCGGGTCCGTCGCGCGCCAATTGGCGAATAGACGCTCTTCCTCCGCCGCCAGGTCCGCGCGATTGGTATCGCTCATCAAGAAGATCTCGAAATGCTCGGCAAGCCCGGTTGCATCCAGGGACTGGGTGACCGTGCGCAGATGCCTCTGAACCCGGCTCGGATCTTCGTTGAACACGGGCATGACGATGGCGGTGCGCGTGGTGATCTCGGAGGTCGTGTCGTCATGCCCCTGGAGCGGCGTTACCGCGCCGAGCCAGTTTCGCCGGCCATGCAAAAGCGAGAAGCCGATCACGGCGTTCCAGAAACCGATCGAAAGCCAGGGGGTGTTCAACGCGAAAAGCACGATCATCGCGATTTCGAAGCCGTTCAACCCCTTGGGCATGAACAGGCTCGCCAACACGAATGTCAGGCCGGCCATCGTGGAAAGGACCAGCGCCAGAAACGTCCAGCGGCGGGCCTTCATGTTGGGCCGTTGACCCTTGACGCCAACCGCCCCGTCCATGCCTGCAATAATCGAACTCACTCCACGCGCCCCATATACTCTTGTTACTCTTATTGTACCCGCCACCCTACGGCCTGCGATTACCCTCTCTCGAGCCTGTTCGCCCAACGAACTCCGATGCTCTCCCCACCCAGGAATTGGCCCGCGCCGACATCCCTCAATGAGGCCCCTATAAGGTTGGATTTCCAGGGGAAAAGTCACGCCAATCCGTTTCACAATCACGCGAGAGGCATTTGACTGGTAGCGAATACAGGCCTTGAATACATCAACCGGGTAACGCCCCCGCAACATGGAGGGCCGCCCGTGAAAACTAGTCCGTGGGATCCGATGCGCCAACCTGTCAAGAAACGAGACCCCCGGCTGGATTTCTTCCGCGGCGTGGCGATGTTGATTATCTTCATCGCGCATGTTCCGAACAATTTGTGGGGCTCCTATATCCCGGCTCGTTTCGGCTGGTCAGACGCGGCCGAGATGTTCGTGTTCTGCTCCGGCTACGCCGCGGCGATCGCCTTTGGCGGTACCTTCATTCGGGCCGGCTTCTGGTACGGTCTCGCGCGAGTGTTGAACCGGATTTGGCAGCTCTAAA
>Ga0181579_10000623_pt1 | contig 28959 bp, 25 predicted proteins | sample 071ome_24_FD_132996 | JGI IMG/M metagenome (GOLD analysis project Ga0181579, IMG submission 132996) | Coastal salt marsh microbial communities from the Groves Creek Marsh, Skidaway Island, Georgia - 071402CT metaG (megahit assembly) | ecosystem: Environmental > Aquatic > Marine > Intertidal...
AGGAACTTAAAACGCTTTCACATACTGAGTCTATTTGGCATTTTTTGGCTCTTTAGCGCCATTAAGGCACTATTTTCCACAATTAGCACACCTGTAGCATTTTGCACGTTTCTAAACTTCGCTCTGAAAATAGTTGGCGCTCGATGCGGTAAGCATTCATGATGATCCAATCCACGGTATGCACTCAGAGGAATTGATGACTCATTTGAAGGCTGGGCATCGCGCTTACGCGACGGCTATCCTAACTGCTTCCCCACTCTGGCCCCCACTGGTAGCTAAAACCGGGGTCGATTTTGTATTCATTGACACTGAACACATCGCTCTGGACAGAGAATCCCTTTCTTGGATGTGCCGCACCTATGAGGCCCTCGGCTTGGCTCCTCTGGTGCGCATTGCGAGCCCCGACCCTGTCCTGGCATGTCAGACGCTGGATGGCGGAGCCATGGGTATCGTGGCACCGTACGTTGAAACAGCAGAGCAGACTCGAGCCTTGGTTGGAGCGGTCAAATGGCGGCCACTAAAAGGTCAGCGGTTAGAGAGCTTCCTCGATGGGAAACAAGCCCTTGAACCTGAACTGCTCCAGTATCTAACACACCGCAACCGGAAGCATTGGCTTTTGGTCAATATTGAGAGCCAACCTGCCATAGAGAATTTGGACTCCATCCTTCAAGTCCCCGGCTTGGATGGAGTTCTCATCGGCCCACATGATCTTTCCTGCAGCCTCGGCATCCCTGAGCAATACGATCACCCACGATTTGAAGCAGCGGTCATTGACATCCTGAGCCGTGCACGCAAGCACCACTTGATTGCCGGGAATCATTTTTGCGAGGATTTGGACCTGCATGCACGATGGGCCAAACATGGAGAAAACCTGATCATTCGCAGCAACGATCTCTACCTCTTCTCACGCGCACTCAGGAATGATCTCAACCGTATGAGACACCTGCTAGACGAGCCCACCATGCCTGAAAAACCCGGTGAATCCCTCGTCATCTAGAAAAAACCTGTTCATGCAACACCATACAATTTCAAAAGACCGCCTTCCTCTAGGAACACTCCTTGAGCTTCAGCGCTGGAATACGCCGAGTGTCTACAATGGATGGGAGCAGATGACTTCCCATGACGCTTCAATGGACGCTTTCAATTTGGAAGAAACCCGCGATTTCATGCCCGAATTAGGCCCCATGGTTGGATACGCCGTGACCGTAAGCATTGAACCTTCCAAAATAGCGCATCGCCAAGCCAATCCTGATGCCTGGGAACATTATCGGCAATACGTTGCCAACCAACCTGGCCCAAAGATCGTGATTGTCGAGGACATGGACAAACCCAACGTCATCGGATCTTTCTGGGGAGAGGTCAATGCCAGCATCCATCGATCGCTTGGATGTGTGGGCACCATCACCGATGGTGCCATTAGGGACCTTCAAGAAATGAAGCACTGCGGCTTCAAGGCTTTGTCACGTAGACTTTGTGTTGGGCATGCGCATGCTTGGCCCGTAGCTTGGGGAAGACCCGTGCAAGTTTTTGGTCGTTGCGTTGAACCAGGCCAACTGATCCATGCCGACCAGCATGGATTCCTCGCCATCCCCAAGGAGGACGAGCAAGGGCTACTGGAAGCGACTTCACTCATGGACCGCAATGAATGTGAGACGGTCATTGCTGCCGCTAGATCTCCTGATGTCAAAGGCCTGGATGATCGACTGAACCGCATCAACGAGGCCGCCAAGGCATTTGGACAAAGAGTCGTGTCCCGCACAAAACGCTCATCTGAGTGGCGTTAGTCTTCCATCAAGTTCAACATCTCGTGCTTGCCCAGGTTAGGCTTTGACCTAAGATCATCATTCATCAACCCAATCTATAAGCCATCGCGCCTGCTTCCAACGCAACACTCATTGCCATGATAACATTCCTACGCATGTGGTTACTTTTACCCGTCATTGCCATGCCCTCGATGTTTTTTATTGGCTGCCAGACCTATGATGAAGATGAGGTGCTCATTTGGGAGGATGCAGCCACCCCAAAGGAGGTCCTCAAACAGGGAGCGGGTGAAGGGCCGGCATGGCATCCTACCCAAGGATTATTCTTCAGTGGTGAGGGGCATATTCAGCAGTGGCATGCAAGCCACGGGGTCAGGCCCTTCGAAGAGGGAGCCGGTTCAAACGGGTTGATGTTTGATAGTCAGGGACGATTGATAGCCTGCGAGCCCTTGCATAGAAGGGTGAGGAGACTAGAAAAAAATGGTCAGTGGGCCACCTTAACGGATGATTATGATGGCTATCGCTACAACACTCCCAACGATGTCACCATCGATCAAGCTGGACGCATTTATTTTTCCGATCCGAGGTATGGAGATCGTAGCGGCATGGAAATGAAGGATGATCAAGGTCGTCTGGTGGAGGGGGTTTATTGCATCCACACTGGCGGGGAGGTGCAACGCGTCATCACCCATGAGGTGGATCGTCCCAACGGTGTGCTTGTCTCAGCCGATGACCGATTCCTCTACGTGGCTGACAATAACAACAGATCGCAAGGTGCTAGAAAGCTGTGGCGTTTCGAAAAGCTCTCCGATGGCACGCTTAAACTGAGTTCCAAGACCTTGATTTTCGACTGGAAAACCTCCAGAGGCCCTGACGGGATGGCTCAGGATGCACTGGGACGCCTGTATGTAGCCGCTGGCATCAATCATAACAAGCCTCCTCACGAAACGCGACTGCCCTACCCCGCTGGAATCTTTGTTTTTTCAAGAGAAGGCCGATGGATGGGGCACCTACCGATTCCCAACGATGAAGTCACCAATTGTGCCTTTGGCGGAGAAGATCACAGGACACTTTTTATCACGGCTGGAGGGCATCTATGGACCATGAAGACAGCTTATCCAGGAGATTTAACCTGGCCGCCCATTAGGCCCTAAGAGCCTTGATTGCAGCTATGCTTTATAGGCATCTCCCCTTTTCATCACGAGTCAAACCCTTGCGCTACGCACTGCTGGCCTTGATGATTTGGGGACTTACTAGGATAACGAATATTCCCTTTTCAGAGGATCTGGATCGATTGCTTTCCATTGATCAGCACCAGCACCAGACCCTAGAAAAGCTAGACCAGTTCCTTGATGGGAAGGAAATGCTCGCCCTAAGCATGCAAGCTCCCAATGGGATTTTCACTCCCGAAGGAATCATCGCCCTGCATGAAATATCAGAACGGCTCGCGACATGGCAACAGGTAGCGGACGTCAAGAGCCTGACCCACTCGGTAAAACCCATTCGAAATGGGCTTTCATTTCAAATGGTTCCCATTGCTTCCACCAATCAATTGAGCCCAGATGACTTGAAGGGTTTAAAGGATTATGCCCTATCAAACCCCCTCATGCGCCAAGTGATGGTCTCGGGCGACGCCATGAGCGCAATCATCGCCATCACCCTAAAGGTAAGGTCTGAGACCCGTGATTTTGAGCCCTGGTTGCCAGCATTGGATAAGCTTCTACTGCCATGGACCGATCGAGGTTTTGTCTTCCACTACCTGGGTATGCCTCTGGCTAGAGAAGAAATTCAGTCCACACTGGCAACAGATATCACCCTGATTCTACCTTTGATTCTGCTTGGGATTCTCACGGTGCTTTGGAGCTTCAAGCCTGAAGTAAGATTCTTGATCTATCTCATGCTTCAGTCGCTTTTAACCCTTTCATTGGCTGCCATTTTCTGTCTCTGGTGGCAAATCAGCCTATCACTGGAGATGTTTATCCTACTTCCCGTGTGGGCCGTGGTTCAGTGGATGAGCATCCTTCACAATACCGCCGCGGTGGACCAGGCAAGCATGGAGGGGATGCAAAATCCAATTGTGGCTGGATTGAGACGCATCCTCATGCCGTCACTATGGGTCTACCTGACCACGTTGATTGGGTTATTGGCCTTAAGCCTGAGTCATTTGGAATGGATCCAACGCATCAGCTGGCTAGGTGCCGGCGGTGTTCTCCTCATCTACCTATCCACCTTCGGTCCCGGCCTTGTTTGGGTATTTTGGTATCATGGATCCATTGGAATTGAGCCACCAAGAGCTGCATCCAGGTTACCCATCTGGCTCAGTCGTATCACATCCAGGGTTATTCTCCCCTATCCCAAAAGGATAATGACGATCACTTTGCTCGCATCTTGCTTGGCAATACCGGGACTCTTGGACATGAAGGCGCAGGTCCACGTCAAACAGTTCTTAAGCCCATGGATGAAAACACATCAGGCCTTGGAGCACTTTGATCAGACTTATGGTGGAGCGAATTTATTGAAGCTCACTCTGGATACTGGCAAACCGGGGGGCTTGCACCAGCGTCAAATACTTGAATCCATACTTGATTGGTCAGCACAGATTGAAACCTTGCCTGAAGTCACTGCCGTCTATAGCTACCCTCAAATCTTAACGATCCTAAATCAAATATGGCATGATCCACCGCAAGGGTTTGGGAACTTACCTGAGTCAGACCTCCTTCTGGGGCTGTTTGCAGCAGCAGTAAAAACCCCTGGATTTCCTTTGATGCAAGCCCTTGAAAGCCCTTCAGGCCAGATAGGCTACCTTTATATCCGTACCCCTAATTTACCGAGCCTTGGCTACCTAAAACTCATGAATACTGTGTCAAACATGGGGAACCAACACCTACCCAAAGATTGCCAGTTAGCCATCGACGACACGCTTTCGTCCATCCATCAAGCCGATGAGGGCCTTCGCAGAAGCCTGTTAGGTTCCATGACGGCATGTTTGTTGGCCCTATTATTTCTGCTGAGCCTCTTATGGTTATCGCCGTTATTGGCATTGGGAACAGTCGTGGTCAACGCACTGGGAACCTTGTTCGTTATGGGAGCTGGGTTCTGGCTTGGTATCGAGCTCAATGCTTTGACCTGCCTAGTCGGAGCCATGGCCTTTGGAATCGCTATCGACGACGGCATTCACCTAGTGGGTTACTGGCGAACCAAACGCCGAGAAGGGATCGAAAGTGAAGCGGCTTTGAATCAGGCACTCCAAGCCAAAACCAATCCCATATTACATACCAGTCTGCTGCTGATAGTCGTTTTCCTTTGCATGACTCTGAGTTCCATCCCAGCCATTCAGGCATTCGCACGACTCGGAGTGGCCAGCTTTGCCATCGGCTTGGTAGGTAATTTATGGCTTCTCCCTTGCTGGATTCGCATCACTTCTCGATGAAACATGTCTGGATACGATAAAGCCGACCTACTCGAGGTCGGCTTTATCACATAGAAATTTTATCAAGCGGGACGCGCTCAATCCAAGTTTAGCGACCCTCCATCATGTTAGAGGGAAGTCCATTTTCCCATCCCCTAGGCTGATTCCAAGGCCGAGCAGATGTGTTCCTAGGATCAGGAGTGGAACAACCACTGGCAAGGAATAGGGTGATCAAGGCAAAGCCAAGGAACAGGCAATGGGTCAGTCTTGACATCACAAAAGAGGAGAGGGCTACTTTTAGTAGGCCACCACATCACCTACCTGGATATCGCTCTGAAGCCATCCAGGAACCACATTGGCAATGGAACGGTTTTCTTCTACCGAGGAAATTTGAATTTTACCCACGAGTTTGCCCTCTCGGCTGACCAAGAGTTCACCGTTTTCGCGAGCACCGTCTTTCTGACCCAGGTCGACGATCACGAAGCCCCAGTCGCTGTCGATAGCCTGAACGGCACCCTCAATGCCATCAGGCATGACGACCTTGGTGGTAGGCCCAACAAAACGCCCCAATTCGTAGCGAATCTGGTCCATCTGTCGGATGAGTATTTCTTTTTCTTCGGTGATCGCAGCGATTTCATCGTTAGCATCCTGAATTTTTTGCTTCATGGTAACGATGAACTTTTGATCTACCCCCAAAGCTTTCCAGGTCTGTAACTCGCGTCGAGCGTCAAGCAACTGCTCATTAACCTCCGTAAGCTGCGTATCGAGTTGATCTCCTCTCAAGCGCTGCTGCCCTAAGGCTGTCATGGCATTCTTGAGACTATCCTTGGCATCAGTCAACTCAGCCAGTCGTGTTTCGGCCAAATCCTCTGCATCACGCTGAGCGGCCTCAGCGGTGCGCTGGGCGGCCTCAGCACGAGATTGAGAGTCCAGGGCTGATGCAAGTTGGCCTTGAAGGTCCGTGATGCTAGGAACCGTCTTTAACTGAAGGATTCCAAGAGAGGCAATGCCCAGGAGAATGACCAGAATGTAGCCTGCTTTTGTCATGAGTGTAATGAAATCTAATTGCGAATACGGAGGTTAAACCAAATCAACAACCTGTGTCAACCACCGCCTTGACACAGATGCGAAAGACAACGTTCTCCTTAACTTAGGATGCGTTTGCCCTCACTTAAAAAGATACCCTGGAAGTTCATCTTGAGCGCATCAGCGTTGGATGCCTTGGCAAGGGCTTCCTCCTCGCTCACAAGTCGATCCTGAACCAACTTGAAGAGAGCCTGGTTGAAATTCTGCATACCATCTTCGCCTCCTGTTTCAATGCCAACACTGAGTTTTTCCAGTCGATTTTCTTCAATTAACTTGCGCATCGTCGGTGTATTAACCATGACTTCGATGGCCGGTATCACGCCACCACCAACCCGCCCCACCATCCGTTGACAAATGACCGCCTTGAGGGTCCCAGCCAATTGCCTTCTGATCTGATCTCTCTCTTCCGATCTGAAAAAATCAAGGATTCGCGTAACCGATTGGGAGGCATTGGTCGTATGCAAAGTCGACAGGACTAGGTGCCCTGTGTCAGCGGCACTCATGGCAGCTGAAAAACTGATGGCATCACGCATTTCACCAATCATGATGACATCAGGGTCCTGACGGAGAACATGTTTTAAACCCGCAGCAAAGTTTTTGGAATCAAGGCCGATCTCCCGCTGCTCAATCACCGACTTGTCATCGGAAAAAACAAATTCGATCGGATCCTCAAGGGTCACGATGTGCTTGCGGCTGGTCTGATTAATGTGCTGCAACATCGCGGCCAAGGTGGTCGATTTCCCCGAGCCAGTTGTGCCGGATACCAAAACAATCCCGCGGGGTGATTCGGCAATGGTCTTGAGCACCGGAATGAGGCCAAGCTCTTCAAAAGCAGGGATATCGGTTTTGACATATCGCATGGCCAACGCAAAGGTGCCTCGTTGCTGGAAGCAGTTGGTCCTGAAACGCCCCACCCCTTCGAGAAAGTAGGAAAAATCAATTTCTCGTTCAGCTTGAAGCACCTCTCGAAGGTGCTCAGGGATGATGTGCTGAAGGATATTTTCGATCCATTCGACCGTAGGCTTGGGCGATTCGATGTCGACAAGGTTACCGTCGATGCGAAAGACAATCGGGTTACCGACTTTAATGTGCACGTCAGATGCGCCACCGTCAACTGCGGTGCGCAGTATACGCTTGAAGAGTTCCATATAAGCTAGATTGAGGGGCGTTTAGACCCCAAGTTACGCCTGATTCAGAGGCTCAGGCGCTGGACTCTAGCAAGGGCTTCGACTTGAGATTGGGCTTGAGGGTTCAACCCGACGAAGAGGATGGAAACCACAAAACCAGCATGCTTACTGCCGTTGGATCCGACAACAATCCCACTGCAATGAATAGGTGATTGATCTGCTGGAGAGGTTAGCTCGATAGTCAATTCAGACCATACAGGTAAGGCCTCTGGCGATAAAAACTCAACACCATTAGATCGGACGTTAACAGCCTCAGGAGGAAGGGAAAATTCAATGCCCCCTGACTTAACCTTGAAAGGTTCGAATACGCCTGATTGATCCAACTTTGTTGCTTTCATACGACAGAAAGATAACCTACCACGAATCCGTCATTCGTCAATAAACGAACGAACAAGCTCAACCAAAACCACTAACCCTGAATGAAAGCCATAAAACACTTTCATTCAACATTTTACCACTCAATCACCGCTGCTCCCCAGGTCAAGCCTGCCCCAAAAACCACTAGCAGCACCAAATCTCCACGCTCGATCCGCCCTTGCTCAACGGCTTGATCCAGCGCGATAGCTACAGAAGCAGCAGATGTGTTGCCAAATTTGTCCACATTGATAAAAAGTTGATGTTCCTGAGCCCCCAGCCGATCTGCCACCGCGCTCATGATGCGCAGATTGGCTTGATGTGGGATCACGCATTTGATTTGGCTGATTTCAATCTGGCATCGAGCCAAGGCTTCCTTGGCAGCTCGATGCATGGCAGTGACCGCGCTTTTGAAGGTTTCCTTGCCATCCATGCGCAAGAAATGAAGTCGATCTTGAAGCGATTGAGCTGTGGCTGGGTGACGACTACCGCCACCGGGCATGGACAATAATGAAGCCTTGCCTCCATCTGCCCCCATACATGCGGTCAGGAGGCCGTGGGATTCGGGACGATTTTGAAGGATGACAGCCCCTGCCCCATCACCGAACAAAACACAGGTGTTTCGATCCTGCCAATCCACAATGGACGATAATTTTTCAGCCCCAATCACCAGAACCGTATCGTATGTTCTGGACATGATGAACTGTTGAGCCACCTCAAGGGCGTAAATAAAACCTGAACAAGCAGCTTCCAGATCAAAAGCTGCCGCCCGGGTGGCACCGATTTTCTGTTGGACTAGGCAGGCCGTGCTGGGGAAAGGCATATCGGGCGTGATGGTGGCCACGATGATCAAATCAATCGACTCAGCACTAATATTTGCTTTCTTCAGCGCTTTAGTGGCCGCCTCTGCGGCCAGATCCGATGTGAATTGATCCTCAGCTGCAATCCGTCGCTCCCTGATGCCAGTGCGGGTTGTGATCCACTCATCCGTTGTATCGACTAACTTTTCAAGGTCAGCATTGGTCATGCACCGATCTGGCACGTAGGATCCCACCGAAACAATGGAGCAGGTGCGTCCCTTGAGGTTGAGCGCCGCCCTGGGGTTGACGAAATCGACATTTTTACTCGGTAAGTCAGTCATGTTGCTTGATCATCATTGAGGCAGTTAGGCGATCTCCATTTTTTCATTAGCCATTGAGATCGCCTCCGTCATCTGTTGATTGATCTGGTGGTCAAAGGCACTGTAGGTCATGCGGATGGCATTTTTAACAGCCTTGGCTCCGGCCGAGCCATGAGCAATGAACACATTGCTGTTGAGCCCCAACAACGGGGCACCCCCGTATGCATCGGGGTCCATCCTCCGCTTAATAGTGCGAAAAGCACCCTTGGCCATTAAGGCCCCGATTTTCCTAACTGGACCGGCAGTGAGTTCCTCGCGCAACCAGGAAAAGAGGTTCTGAGCCAGACTTTCGCAAGACTTGAGCACCACATTGCCAACAAACCCATCGCAGACGACGACATCGACGCGATTGGAGAAGAGGTCATGGCCTTCGACATTGCCCACAAAATTCAAATCGAGCTGCTTGCACAGAGAAAACGCTTCCAAGGTCAAATCGTTGCCTTTGATATCCTCTGTGCCAACACTAAGTATCCCGACTCGTGGGTTAGGAATGCCAAGTATCTCCCTGGCGTAGACATTCCCCATCACGGCATAGTGAGCTAGGTGGATGGGTTTTGAGTCGACGTTGGCACCTGCATCAAGGAGAACAAAATCGTTTTGAGGCGTCGGTAATACCGTCGCGATGCCAGCGCGCTCAAGCCCTGGCAGTCTTCTGAGTTTAACCGTGGATGCTGTCACCACGCCGCCGGTATTGCCGGGAGAAAGGAAAGCATCGGCTTCTCCCTGCTTGAGGAGATTGATTCCAACGGTGATGGAACAGTCTTTCTTGCGCCGCACCGCATCCATCGGGCGGTCATCCATGGCAAGGACCTCGTCGGCGTGCTGAATTTTGAGGCGAGACGAATCGATGGACCGAGTTTCGAGAGCTTTGAGGATATCAGGCTCTCGACCGACCAAGATAGCTGTTTCCAGTCCGGCAAGCTGGTTCAGAGCCTGGATGACACCATCCACAATGACGCCGCAGCCATGGTCGCCACCCATGACATCGACAGCAATACGCATCGACTCAGAAGGTTGAGAATGGGTTGAGTAAATAAGGAGTCGGCCAGCTGAATCAGCCGTATGACTCGATATTCACCACCTGCTTGCCCTTGTATTGCCCGCAACTGGGGCAAACTCGATGGGGCACGTAAGGGGCAGCGCACTCGGGGCACACGCTGAGCTGCGGCAGATGAAGGACACTGTTGGATGCTCGGCGTTTGCGTTGTGCACTTCGCGAAGGTTTTCTCTTTGGGACACCCATGATTCAGTCTTTTTCGTTTTCTAGTCTTAAATGATCAAGAGCTTCCCAAGGCGATACTTCTTCCGAAGATTCCCGTCCAAGGGAAGTTTGCGATGCCGAATGACTTTCAACCAGACCAGGACATTGATCTCCGCAGTGTGGATGCTGCGGCAGCGCAAGCAGGACATCCTCTCTTAGAACCTCCGTCAAGTCAACCAAATCATTCTGCACTTCCAGGGCATCGTCCCCTTCCAATGAGGCAAACCCAGACCAATCGGATAATTCAATGGACCATTCGAACGGTTGCAAACATCGGGCGCATTCACAAACAAAGGACTGGCGCAGGATTCCATGGAGCAAGAGCCCCTGTTCATGCCGATCTATCACCAGGTCATATTGCAACCCTCCATCAGGTCGAATGAGTTCATCCGCAAGGTTCAGATCGAGCGCATCGATATCAACCTCTCCTTGAAAGGTCTCAGATTCCGCCTCCAAGTCACGCAAGTTTACTAAGAGTCTCATGAATTCAATGGATGTGATGAATGACCCGGAGAGTATTGGGAGGGAAAGCGCTTTTTCATGGCATCATGAATGGCTTCAGGAACAAAGGGGCGGATATCGCCGCCGAGGCTAGCCACTTCTTTCACCATGCCTGAACTGATGAAGGTATATTGATCCTTAGGCATCATAAAAATGGTCTCAATATCACTGTTAAGCTGGCGATTCATGAGTGCCATCTGAAACTCAAATTCATAGTCAGAAATGGCCCTCAGGCCCCGAATAATGGCATGGGCATTCTTCCTTGCCGCATAATCCACAAGGAGTCCTTCAAACGCATCCACAGACACACCGGGAATGCCCTCAATGGCTTCATTGACCAGCTGGCAACGTTCCCCCTTGCTGAATAAAGGCCGCTTGGCCTCATTGGTGGCGACAGCGACAATCACATGGTCAAAGAGCTTGACCGCTCGGCGGATAACATCCAGGTGACCATGGGTCAGCGGATCGAAACTACCTGGGTAGATACCTATTTTGTTCATGCGGATCTTTACGGGAGGCTTTTGCCGCAGCTCATTGATCTGAAGTCGACCGCGTCTCAAAACGCCTCCGATGCCCCGAGCGGCTGACCTCCACCTCATATGAGGTTCCATCTGGTGAAACGATCAATCTAAGAGGCAGACCCTGGCATTCCTTGGACAGGTTGGCGATGTGTTCTTCCGGAGCATTGTGGTGATCATCCTCTCTTAAATTACGATGCAATTGATACATGGCTTGCAAAGACCCCAAAGAGCTGAGGGTCTCAAATGTGTTGGCCCCACAACCTTTGGTCACGCCATTGTTCATGATACTGACTCGAGGTTCAAGGGCTCTCAGCAAGCTGGGGTGATTACTTTGATCCAACCCATGATGTGTCACCTGATACACATCAACCTTGCCCACTCGATTCACAGGACAAACCAAGGCATGCTCCATATTCCAGGTTAAATCGCCGGCGTCAAAAAAGCGAAAAGGCCCGAATTCAAGCAACAACACGACACTACTTGCATTATCAGATAAATCTTGTGCCTTGGGAGGGACCTCTTCCTGGCAGATCAAGGAGCTTTCGGTAACTGGTATATCGATCATTTGCCGGTTGGCAGCTAAGCAACGCAAGGTCAGAGGAGGGCTTCCATTCCGTTGTCGTAGAGGTATTTCAGAGCCTGGCAGAATGAGATGACGCTGACCAACGTTCATGTCACGGTAAGGTTTGATCAGCAGCGGGAAACGAGCATCGGGACGCTGTCGATCAGGGCTCTCGGAGGGGATTCCCTTGTCATAAACAGCATGGATCGGGAGTTTTTGAGCTAGCTCAGCTGCTCCACCAAAATGATCCAAGTGGAAGTGCGTTGTGATTAAAAAATCAAGATGGTCTAGCCCAGCACGCTGGGTGATCACCTCATGGATACGATCCGCATCGCGCTGGCCAGGATTACCAGAATCAATCAGGATGGATTGACCTCCAGGACTTACAACAAGGGTTGCTGCACCCCCTTCGACATCAATCCAGTAAATATTCAGGCGACCATCATTCTCATCACCCAGTAGCACGCCTTGCAGGAAGCAGAACAACAGGTAGACCCATCGTGTTGAGGAGGATTTCATTGTATCGAAGCCAGGTTGAGCGTGAAATGAAAAGCATTTAACAGGCCCTGCCTAGATTAATCGGCAGTGATAGCTTAAGGCAATCCACAAACAAGGGCCTATGATTTAGGCCTTCACTATTGCCTTGGATCCTGTTTGAAAGGACGGATCGGTCATAATTTGAGTCGATTTACCTTAGCCTAGGAGACAAAACCAATCTGAGATCCATTTCAGGCTTGTCAAAGCGAGGTCCAAATCGTTGAATACCGCCCTTGTCGCAAGACATAGGGTGGCTGAATAGCTCAGTTGGTAGAGCAGCGGACTGAAAATCCGCGTGTCCCCAGTTCAAGTCTGGGTTCAGCCACCATTTCTTTTTTTTATCCTTTTTTCATACTTCTCCTGACTTGCCCTGCCCACTCTTTTGCTGGGTCCAAGGGTCGACTCCTAGGCGTTTGTCACCCTGGCGGCCCAACCGATGCTTCATTTTGGCACAAAAAGCCCACTTCAGCCTGAGATTGTCTAATGCAGTGGCCGTAAGCGGGCATCACATGTTGCCTCGAACTGACTGCACTATGAATGAGGTTTCACAGGGTGCCACGAATGAGGGCCGTGGTCTGCGATTCAACTTTCTGAAAAACTCGGTCAAAAAAAGAGCGAAGGCACAATCCCGAGTCATCCCAAGACCACAAGCCGATGGAGAGAGGACCTGGACACACTCCTTCAAGATACCTCTTGATTAAACCCAACCTTCGCGCACATTGTCATCGACTTAGGTTCATGAGGAAAATCACTCACAACGCTGCTTTGGGCCATTCGAACAAGGGCTGGAGCCGCCGGATCACGCACCTGTTTAAGGTAAACGCCTTAGCCTGGGTGGGGCTTTTATTAACCTCAGGATGTCAGCAGGATGGGCAAATCGCCATCTATGAGGTGATCAAAGATCAACCCTACGTTTTGCCATCCAATTGGGAGAAGGCAGACAACGCCAGTAGCATGCGTCTGGCCACTTTCAGGATCACAGGCGAAGCCAACCAATCTGCCGAGGTGGCTATCCTTCCCATGCCCGACCTGCAAGTCGCAGACCACGAAATTGTCAACCTTTGGCGCCAGCAGCTTCAGCTGACGCCAATCGGCGAAGATGAGATGGACGCCAACAGCAGAGCCATAGCCATCGGATCGATGGAAGGCAGGCTCTTTGATCTGACCGCAGCCGAAGGCGTTCCAGGCGACATGGCAGGCATGCGCATCGTCACAGCTTTTGTCAAAGCACCCACCGGCACTTGGTTTTTCAAACTATCTGGGCAAGGGGCATTCCTTGAATCTAACCTGAGCGGGTTCGAGGATTTCTTGGCCTCAGTGGACCTTTATGCCCTGCAGGGCGCTATCCAAACCAGTAGCATGCCCCCTGCGACGGGTTCGCAGCCACGAGCCAATCCTCCTTCCAACTCAACTGCCCAAGTCGATTTGCCCGATTGGGTTGTCCCGTCAACCTGGAAAGAAACCGGACCTCGTTCCATGATCCTTGCGAGCTTTGCTGCCGATGGAGACGGCGGTCTGGCTGATATCACCCTATCAAGTCTAGGGGGTGGCGCGGGCGGCCTCTTACCCAACATCAACCGATGGCGCCGCCAGATCGGCTTGCCTCCAACCGATGCTGAGGGTGTGGCTTCCATGACTGAAGCAATTACCGTAGGCGAACAAACCGCAACACTTGTGGCACTGGAAGGCCAGGACCAAAGCATTCTGGCTGCCATCCTTCCCTTTGGCGATCAGACCTGGTTCATCAAGGCCATGGGACCTTCGAAAGCCATTGATCGAGAAACCGATGTTTTCAGACAATTTGTTCAGTCCATCTCATTTGAGTAGATCATGAAGCAACTCTGGCATCTCATCACTTCGCTCAAACTCACGGTTGTCTGCCTGAGTTTCTCCATGCTAATTGTTTTTGTCGGCACCCTGGCACAGGTTGAGCAGGGGCTCTATTTGGTTCAGGATCGATATTTTAAAAGCCTTTTTGTCTTTTGGGGACCTGAGGGAAGCGACTGGCAAATACCCATCATGCCAGGTGGTTACTTGGTGGGCATCCTGCTCATGATTAACCTGATCGCGGCTTTCATGGCTAAGTTCAAATGGACGAGAAAAAAAATCGGCATCTGCATTTCTCATCTGGGCATCATCCTGCTCCTCCTTGGGCAACTAGCTACCGATCTGCTTTCCCGTGAAAGTGCCATGGAAATCAAAGAAGGAGCCACCAGTTCGCATTCATCTGATTTCAGGATCAACGAGCTGGTGATCATTGACCAAGGCAATCCAGCCAAAGACAAGGTCTATGCTCTTGCTGAATCTTTGGTTCAGAGCAAGCAGGGAGCTATCATCAACAATCCATCACTGCCTTTCCAACTCAAGATCGAAGCATTTTGGCCCAATGTATCGCTGACTGGCACATTGGAAGATAGTCAGGGCCAACTCAAGGCCGATCACGCCGATTACCAGCGCGTCGAAGCCACAACCGGCTTCTCCAATGTCTACCTCAAACCCATGCCCCCCCAGACTTCCATGGACTCTCGAGACACCCGGGCGGCAATCATTGAGGTCATGGACGGCGATACCTCGGTTGGAAAGTGGTTTGTAGCAACCATCTTGGACCCGCAGACATGGACATACCAGGGACGGGAATACAGTATCGGGATGCGTGCCAAGCGATATTATGAAGATTTTTCCATGACACTGCTCAAGGCCACCCATGAAAATTACACAGGGACCAACGAGCCCAGAAATTTTGCGAGTCGGGTGCAGCTAAGAAACCGCCAAACGGGCGAGGATCGTGAGGTCCTAATCTACATGAATCACCCGCTCCGGTATCAGGGCCTGACATTCTATCAGTACCAGATGACTGCTGGAGAGATGGTGCAGCGTCAGGGCCTGGACCCCTCCTCAACCTTTCAAGTTGTCAAGAATCCTACTTGGGTCAGCCCTTACCTGGCCTGCGTCATGGTTGGCCTTGGACTCACGATTCAATTCATGATCCACCTGGTTGGATTCCTGCGCAAACGTCGCCCAAACACAACAGCTCTGGAACCCTCCTCGGCTTCCACGTAAATCAAACTGGAGCCCTCAAGCTGCCTCATCAATCTCACTCATGAAGACAAAAATCCCTTATTTCGTCACAGCGCTTTTTGGACTGATGATGCTCTCGGCCCTGAGGGAACCCAAACCAGCTGGACCCATGAATGACGTTGGGTTTGGGCGGATTCCAGTGCTGCGTGAAGGACGCCTGCAACCTCTGGATTCTGTGGCGATGAATGCCTTGATTCAAATCCGCGGCACGAGGAAGGTGCCCCTGGACGGACAGGATGCCAAGGGCAGTTGGGGCGACCTCAATCAATTGGCTCAAAATGGCGGAGTGCAGCTGACCGAGCGCAAATGGTATCAGTTTTCCAAGCGCCCGAGGAAGCTCAATGCGTCGCAATGGCTGATGGAAGTCATGATGCATCCTGAGATAGCCGATCAACGTTATATTTTTGCTATCAATCATCCCGAGTTGTTGGATGAATTGGGGCTCATGGAGGCAGGGTTGGAACGCTCGGGACTGCGTTACTTCACATTTCTGGAAATGAGACCTCACTACCCTGCCATCATGGGGCATGCTCGTAGTGCTTTCGACCGCGAGGAGGCACTCAGGTCCCCTTTCGAAAAAGCGGTTCTCAAAACATACCAGGCCCTCAACATCTATCTGGAACTTAAAAACACCATGGCTCCAGAAGACGCTCATGACATGGTAGCCGAACTGGACACCTACCTCGCCTCGATCGGGCCAGGGATCGAAGCATGGAGGTTGCAAAACCAAGGTCAGGAGCATGACGAGAACCAGCTCAATCTCTTCTCCTCTTACATGGACCGATTTCAGCTGCTGAGCGGTGCCAGGACACTGATGATTCCTCCCGAGCGACAGGCAGGAGCCAGTGATGATTGGAGTACCATCGGGACAAACCTCATCACGGCAATCCAAACCAGGACCATCAAGCCTGCCATTCAATCCTTCGCAAGCATGCAGTCGGCTTTCCATCATGGTCGAGCCGATCAATTCAACCAGTCTTTGGATCAATACCTCAACTCATTGCAAGCTGGATATCAGACCGAGGTCAAACGAACCGGCATTGAATACCGTTACAATCGTTATTCGCCTTTCTATCGAAGCAGTGTGTTGTATTTGTTTGCCTTCCTGCTGGCATGCATGAGCTGGTTCAGAGATTCAGATGGCATGAGACGAACGGCAGTCATGCTCGTTGCCCTCGCGGCCTTGATCCACACTGTGGGGCTGATCACGCGCATGTTGATAGAAGGCCGTCCCCCTGTCACAAACCTATACAGTTCAGCAGTATTTGTAGGCTGGGGAGCCGTGCTTCTCGGCTTGGTGATCGAGAGGGTCTACAAGGATGGAATCGGTTCGGCCATCGCAAGCCTCGTCGGCTTGCTTTCCCTGATCATCGCACACAACTTGTCCCTCACCGGTGACACCATGGGTGTTTTGAGAGCTGTGCTGGACACCAACTTCTGGCTCGCCACCCATGTGGTGATCATCACACTAGGTTACGCCTCCACCTTTGTCTCTGGGTTTCTAGGCATCATTTATGTCATGCGCGGGTTCCTCCCCGGCTCCCTTCCTGAATCCACAGCGAAGTCCCTGGCAAAAATGGTTTATGGAGTGGTCTGCTTCTCCACGCTATTTAGTTTCGTAGGCACGGTTCTGGGTGGGATATGGGCCGATCAGTCTTGGGGGCGTTTCTGGGGTTGGGATCCGAAAGAAAATGGCGCCCTCCTGATCGTTATCTGGAATGCCCTCATCCTGCATGCCCGGTGGGGCGGGATGATCAGGGAACGTGGCCTGATGAACCTGGCTATTTTTGGTAATATTGTCACTGCTTTTTCATGGTTCGGGGTGAACATGCTCGGGGTTGGGCTGCACAGCTACGGTTTCATGAGTGCGGCTTTCAAGTGGTTGATGATTTTTAACTTCACCCAAATCAAGCTCATTGCCATTGGCATGATAGCAAGCCACCATTGGCAAGCTAACCGATGGGCTGTATGGACAGTATGCCTGCTCAACGCCATGCAGGGGCTATGGATTCTCACTCAAGCGCAATGGGAAGTGGCTCAGTGGGCAACCCTCGCCCTGATGCTGGCACTGGAAGCTACCCTTTTCTTCTACTTGGTCGGCAGAAAGTTATCGCCCAGTAAGATGCGACAAGTCACAGCCTAAACTTGCTAAGCTCTTAGGGATTGATCCTTGTTGCAAGGGCCTGCATCTGTTAGCAGTCCACTCAAGCCATCATTCCCATGCCTGTCCCCTACCGTGTCGCCGTCATTGGAAGTACCAACCGAGGAAACTACGGTCACGGTCTGGACGTGGTGTGGAAGCAGCTCCCTGAGACTGAGATAGTTGCCGTCGCCGACGATCACCCTGAAGGCCTGGCCAAAGCAGCCACCCGTTTGGGTGCGACCCACGCCTACTTGGATTACCGCACCATGCTTGAGGCAATCCAGCCCGATCTGGTTAGCATCGCTCCAAGGTGGGTCGACCAACACTGCGACATGGTCGTTGCAGCAGCACAGGCAGGGGTCAAGGGGATCTACTTGGAAAAGCCGCTCTGTCGCAGCATGGAAGAAGCCGATGCCATGGAGCTTGCCTGCACTCAAGCCAACACCAAGGTAGCGGTGGCTCACCAAACCCGTTACAGCCCAATCCTTAGATCTGTCTATCGGTTGATTCATGAAGGTCACCTCGGCGACATCATGGAAATCCATGCAAGGGGCAAGGATGATCACCGAGGAGGCGTTGAGGATCTATGGGTGCTCGGAACACATGTGCTCGACCTCATGCACCATCTCGGAGGAGCACCAAACTGGTGTTCGGGCTCTTTACTCGAATCAACCAGGCTTGTCACAAACAAAGATATCAGACCTGGTAACGAGGGCCTGGGGCCCTTTGCTGGGAACCAAGTTCACGCGATCTATGGTCTTGAAAACGGTATCCTCGGTTATTTCAGCTCACGTGCTAACACGGCTGCCAATCCCAGCCGCTTTGGTATCACGATCCGTGGCAGTGAAGGATTGCTGACCATGGGAACAGGATTTCTGCCTGCCGCCTACTACTTAGCCTCATCTGATTGGCAAAACCACGGACGTAATCTGCCTTGGACACCAGTCAGTTCGGGCGGAATGGGGCAACCTGAATCTCTGGAAAATGGAGGACTCCAAGAAGGGAACCGAATCGCCTGCAAGGATCTCATTGCCTCGATTGAAGATGATCGCGCACCCGAATCCAGCCTACGCGAAGCCATGGTTGCCACGGAAATGATTTTGGCCATACTTGAATCGCACAGCCTGGGCCAACGTGTTCACTTTCCTTTAGAAAATCGCAAACACCCCCTGAACGTTCCCTTCAGGGCCAGCAACCTGCCTCAGGCACCAAAGAGACCATGATCGAAACACTGAAATGGGATCCAAATGAAGAGCGATTGATCCTACTAGATCAAACCAAGCTACCACAGGAAACAATATACCGCCCGCTGGAAACGCTTGATGAGGTTATTGAGGCCATACAAGCCCTCAGGGTGCGCGGAGCGCCCGCCATTGGTGTCAGTGCTGCCTATGGTTTGGTGATTACAGCCCAGGGTACCACCAAACGGACTTTGAGGGCTACATGGCCGCTCTGAGAGAAAAGGCCGATCGACTTAAAGCCGCACGCCCAACGGCAGTCAATCTGCAGTGGGCAGTGGAAAGCATCATGGGTCGATTACAGCAAATGGACCTTCATGCTGTCGAAAACATCCCAGGGGTGATTCTCAAAATGGCTATCGAGTTACACGAGGATGATCGTCAACGGTGTGAGCTGATGGCCGAGCAGGGTCAGTCCATCCTCCCCCCCAAGGCAAGGGTTTTGACCCATTGTAACACGGGTTTTCTCGCCACCGCTGGAATGGGGACTGCACTCGGGGTTGTGATCAGGGGTCATGAGCGTGGCATGATTGAACGCGTTTACGCCGACGAGACCCGCCCGCTCCTTCAGGGAGCCCGACTCACGGCCTGGGAATGTCAGCAGCTTGGAATCCCTTGCACCATTATCTGTGATAACATGGCTGGAGCCTTAATGAAACAGGGAGCCGTTGACTTGGTCATGGTTGGGGCCGATCGGATCGCAGGAGATGGGTCTGCAGCAAACAAAGTAGGCACCTATGGTCTGGCTGTGCTAGCCAGGGCACATCGTTTACCCTTCTATGTCGTCGCCCCATTCTCCACCTTCGACAGCAGGCTACCAAGCGGTGACTTGATTCCTATCGAGCACCGCAACCCCGAAGAGGTACTGCGAGTGATGGGACGTTGTTCAGTAGCACCAGATCAGGCTGAAGCGTGGAATCCAGCCTTTGATGTCACACCCCCAGAACTCATTACTGGCATCATCACCGAACAAGGTATCCTGAAGCCTCCATTTGATGTCGCCATTGCCACCTTAGCAAAACTCCAGCCGGGTATTTGAAAGCTTCCCAATCCCCCACCCTTCCTGATTGCCTACGATGTCCGAACCAAACACCGGCAAATTTCAGTCAGCAGCCTGTCTCCCGGCAGCTTCTAGCCTGCCGTCTTTTCACAGGTCAAGGGTGGTCTTGGCAGCTACATGGCTGATCGGGGTCTTTGCCCTGATCGCAGGGACACAATCCCATGGGGCTCAAAATTCCCCCACTCATCAGGTAGCTGAATCGCCCATCGATACCCATCACTCACCATCCCAACTTTGGCACGATCTCATCCTGATCACATGTTCCGTGGGATTGGTATCCAGCATTGGATTGATAGGGTGGATGCGCCATCGCAAACAGGAGCCATTGCGCGCAAAACTCGATGAACAATGGCTGATGAACATGAGGGTCGCTTTGCTAGGCAATAGCACCTCACCTTCTAACAGCTTGAACCCCCATGGACCCGCATCCGACCCCGAAGTCCTTGAAAGCATGCTGCAGGCGGCCCAGAGAAGGGAGATCACTCAGCAGGAAGCCCTATTCCTTCGCAAGGCCAAGGAAACGGCTGAAAGTGCCAATCAGGCAAAATCAGAATTCCTGGCAACCATGAGTCATGAAATCCGCACCCCGATGAATGGAGTTCTGGGCATGGCCAACATCCTCCTTCAGTCAAAACACCTCTCCGAGCAAGACATAAGGCATGCCAATCTGCTCAAGCTATCGGCAGAGGGCCTTTTGGCAATCATCAACGATATCCTCGACCTGTCCAAATTGGAAGCAGGCCATCTGGAGGTCATTCGTGAACCCTATGATCTGGTTGAATTGATTGAATCCTCCCTTCAACTCATGGCCAGCCAAGCCTATCGCAAGGGTTTAGAACTCGGGTTTCATCTACCTCAGTCCATCAATGGCCAACTGATCGGAGACAAACATCGCATGCGCCAGATCGTGACCAACCTTCTTGGCAATGCCATCAAATACACAGATGAAGGTTTTGTTGAAATCCGGCTGCTCAAAAAAGAAACCAAAGAAAACCGAATCCTGCGCATTCGTTTAGAAATCGAGGATACTGGCATTGGTATTCCACAGGATTCCAGATCGGCTGTATTTGAAAAATTCACGCAAATTCAGACCAATGGCCAGGAACATCGAGGCGGCACCGGCCTTGGCATGCCCATCACCAAACAGCTGGTTACCCTGATGCAAGGAACGATTGGTTTTGAAAGTGAACCCAATCGAGGCAGTCTTTTCTGGGTCGAGCTGGATTGCCAGCAGCAAGACAACGAAATAGCTCGGTCAAATGATTTCACCAAACCGATCAATTCTGGTCCGGCTGTTATCCTATTCTCACCCGAAGAGTCTAACCGTCGTTGCCTCAGCTCCATTCTCAGTGCCATGACCTCGTCTTTGATTGCCTTGAAGACCCATTCTGAGCTTATCGAGATCATTCAAAGCCCTACCGGTATCAAGGATAAAGAGGCCCTTATCATGATCGATATCCCTGTGGCCTGGGACCTGGCGAGGATCATCGATTGTGTGAACTCAATACTCGATCAAACACAAGATCGGCATACTGGGCTGCTCATCCTGCATCCAGAAAAATTACCCGAAAAAATAGTCAGCCAATGGTTGAGGCAATCCTGCAGGTGCCTGATGAAACCTGCTACAACAGAAACCCTGAGGCGCTCATGGGAATCACTTCAAGATTCTCCCCCCTTAACAAGGCCAGCCCAAGCAACTGAGGCCCCGAAATCCCCTCATCACGAGGGCATCCAGGCATTGGTGGTAGATGATCACCCAATCAATCAGCGGGTCGTTCAGACCATGTTGGAAATGGCGGGTTGTCAGGTTCACCTGGCATCCGATGGTCTTGAAGCGCTGGCATACCTCAAGCACAACAGGATGGATGTGGTCTTCATGGACATTCAAATGCCTCATATGAATGGGATTGAATGCACCCGAGCGATTCGAGCCATGGACCCCAGCCATCAGGTCAGCTCTAGCAGTATTCCCGTTATCGCTGTGACAGCCAATGCCATGGCAGGTGATAATGAGCGCTGCTTTCAGGCAGGTATGAACGACCATCTTCCAAAGCCAATTCGACAAGATGAACTAGAGGCTATCCTGTCAAAATGGTGTTCAAGCCCCTCCAAAAAAGGTCACCGAATCTAGGCTTGCGGGAGCAGCACTTCCCTATCCCACCTGCTTGTATCAGGGGAGTGTCTCGGGAGTCAGTGTCTCTCGTAGGGTCACAGACTGACCGGCGATCAAGTCCACGAGCCTATGCATGATTTCATGACTAGGCATGACCAGTTTGACCTTGCAAGGGCCGTGAGGCAAACCCTCCAGCACGAGTGGAGTATGCCCCATGAGTTCTTCATTGATATAAACCGCAGCACCTTCGGGCGATGTCATCACCTGTAATTGGCTGGCAGCAAAAACACTGACATGCCGCAGGGGCTCTTGCTCCTGCTTTTGAAGTTCCAGACGGTCGGTGTGGGTTTCACCTTGGAAGGTAAAATGAATCAGATAGTCCCCAAGAGGTAGATTCACCACCGCTGGCACAGATCCAGCGTGCCATTTACCTGTATGATCCTGGTAGCGATAGGTGCCCCCGGATGGAAAAGTATCAAGTTCCACCTTGACCCGAGCCAATTCCAGATTGACGTGCAACGCCTTGCTCTGCCCCTTGGCTAAATAGGTCACAAAATTAGTCGCTTCATACCCCATCGACCGGACCCGCAGCCGGTAAGCACCCTCTTTCAATTCAGGCCAACTCACTGGAGAAAAATCCTCCCATTGCTGCATGGTTTCAGCGCTTTCCAGGATGACTAATGCCTCTGAAGGGACCGATGTCAGACTGAGTCTGCTTTGTCCCAACACCACCTGCGGTGTTTCACCATCGCCTGGGATGGGTTCCTGATTTCCCACCCTCTCTACCTTCGGGCCTTGCTTGTTGGGTGAGATCTTTGAAGCTGGCTTGAGCCAACTCATCAGCGCGATGCCCAGGACCAAGGCGCCAAACAAGCACCCCAGCACTCTGGGGCGGAGGAACAAGGACCAACCTGCCCCGAACAGGGCCCGCCCCTCCATAGGATGATAGGCATTGAACCCATCTCTCACCTCGGGGGGAGGAAGATGGATATCCATCCCCATCCTGGCTGCCAATCGAGTGAGAGTTGAAAAGCGTTCCCGGGGGTTCTTACCCGTGGCCTGATGAAGTGCTTCCAGGATTGAGTCAGGCACCATCAAGTTCCCCAGCCTGGACCAACCTTGCCGACTGACGGTATGGGGAAGCCTGGTATGGAGTCCCAATTCACGTAGTCCCTCGTATAGCATCAGTGCTAGGGAGTATACTTCGTCGGCGACTTGACACCTTGCGTTATTGAGGCATGCGTCTGAGCCATTTGGGTCCCATGATTCTGGAATGGGTTCTCCAGCAGACTCATGCCAACAGGCCAGGGCAAGGCGATCCAAACCGGGAGCAAGCATGAAAGCCGTGCCGTCAGGCAAAAAGCGAATATGGTCCAAACTTACCTTGCCATGCACCTGAGTTCGATGATGCATCCTCATCAAGCAAGCGAACACCGATTCGATCAGGGGTTTGAGTCCTTCCCAAGTCGGTTGCGGTCCACAGTCATCCAATTGCTGGCGCAAGCTGGTTCCCACCCGGGTCTTCATGGCAACCAGAGGTCTCGGTTTGGCTTGAGGATAGGTGGCCAACAATTCACATGATCCGGACCATGGACCCTGACCAAGTTGTCCCACTTGTTGGGTGAAAGTTTCAGTCAGATCAGCATCCTGTGCGAGAAATGACGGCAAAAAATAAAGCACGACTTCACCTCCAGCATCTCGATCTTGAGCAACCCAATATTCACTCCCTTCAGGGTTTTCAATCAGACGCTCCCTGATGACATAGCGAGAACGGCACAGGCGCTGTCCTGGAGTCATTGCCATTTGTTTTGGACCCAAGCTTGACATGGAGGCGTCTCTGAATAATCCGCTTATAACCCATCCTCATCATCCAGCGCAGGCCTGGGCGAGCGGTTAGGAGAATGAAAAGTTGATATCAGAAGTAGGCGCTGAACTCAAATACCAATGCGTCCTTGTCTAAAAAGCACAATCCTCGCGCTTAGCTCCCAACCCGGTTCCGGAAATAAAGACCACAAAGCCAATGCAATGCCTTTTCAAATCCAGATTACTTTCACCGAACAGCCTCAACATCAAATCATTCCCTATCCCAACCTAAGCATGGAAAAGCTGCCTACTTTCGACTCGGGGTGCTTCCAAGCTCATCAAAAGCAAATGGATTCTGAGGATGATTTTAAATGAGGTTTGCGCACTCTCCATCCCCTTCCTAGAATGTTTCCAAGCATGAAGCAGCAATACCTAGAGACGCTGAAACCATGGGTCTGCCCTGAACTAGACCCCGAATTTCGCCCTGCGGCCCTCAAGCAAAAAGCCCTCAAGCAGCTACTTGGCCAAGACGAGCATCCTGAGCTGATTCATATTGCACTGATGCGCCCTGATGGGAGTGTGGATCGATCGGTCACCCATCTCCTGCCCACAACTGAAGCATACCGCGAGCTGAACACCTTCCTGCTGGAACGGCAGATAAAAAGTCTTCTATGGTCCAGAGGTGCTGCCACCATTTACACCGACGCCCACCCAAGCCTGTGTCAGGCGCTAAACCAGCACTATCTCACACATCCTCTCGGACAATGGGATGCTGAAATGATGGGAGGCAAAATCTTTGAATCTCCCTTCACCATCGAACACATTGCCACCGGGGACATGCCTGAGGCCAATGCAACCAATTCCTCTCTGGGGGGACACCTGAAAGGCTGCCGGATTGGGTTTGATCTCGGAGGCAGCGATTTAAAAATTGCGGCAGTCGTAGATGGCAAAACAATTTTTTCAGAGGAAATCATCTGGGATCCGATCCCTCAACAAGACCCTCAATGGCATTATGATCACATCATGGAAGCACTCAAGTGTGCAGCTTCCAAAATGCCACGAGTCGATGCCATTGGAGGCAGTGCGGCTGGAGTCTACATCAACAACCAAGTTAAGGTGGCCTCTCTCTTTCGTGGCATACCTGAATCCCTCTTCCAATCTCGCGTCAAGCGCTTGTTTCTGGAAATCAAACAAGCCTGGGGCAATATTCCGATGGAGGTGGTCAATGACGGGGAAGTCACGGCCTTGGCCGGTGCCATGAGTCTTGAGAAGAATGGGGTTTTGGGTATCGCAATGGGCACCAATCAGGCCGCTGGATTCGTCACCCCGGACGGCAAAATCACTTCATGGCTCAATGAACTGGCATTCGTCCCCATCGATTATCGAGATGCAGCGCCGATTGACGAGTGGTCCAAGGATCGCGGGTGTGGGGTTCAATACTTCTCCCAGCAAGCAGTGGCCAGATTGATTCCGTCCTCAGGCTTACCTATCGACACCTCTTTACCCTTTCCAAAGCAGTTGCTCGCCGTGCAGGAGCGGATGGAACAAGGAGATGACAGGGCCGCAGCGATCTACCGAACCATGGGGGTCTACCTAGGCTACGCTTTGGCGCAATACCGCGAAAACTACGCATTTGAACACCTTCTGTTGCTAGGCAGGGTCACCACAGGGCCTGGAGCAGACCTGATGATGGACAAAGCAAAGGAGGTACTGCGGGTTGAATTCCCACATCTGGCTCAATCGCTGGCATTTCATCTGCCGGGCGAAAAGGAAAAACGCCACGGACAAGCCATGGCTGCTGCCACCCTGCCTGCTTTAGGCTAATACCAATCGGAATCAACCAACTCAGTCCTTCTGTCGTCCTGACCTTAAGGCGGAGAGGATTGCCGAATCGTCTTCGCCCAATTTCCAGACGACTTCCAAAAATGAATCCAGGGTGTGCCCATGGCTCGCAAGGAAGGGACGATCCCCCGCACAGCCATACATGGTGGGCTGATCCAATTGACCTCTTAGCTTGGCACGAGCCTTGGCAAGCAATCGAGGAAACCAAACCACTCCATCCATCGCATCTGTCTTGGCTGGCAGGTCTGCCGCCGGAATAATCTGCTCGCTGATCACCCCCTTCTGAACCTCCTTGAGGTAGCGCTCACGCAGGGCGGCAACCCGAAAAGCTGTTTCCAAATCAGGTTCCCCGTAATTAATGTGGTCTTCAATGAAATCAAATAATTCCTGAGGTTTACAACCAATGGAAGCAAGCCACTGGGATTCCTGACCCGAAAAAAAGGTTGCCACTTCGCGATGTCCCTCCCCATAGCGACCACACCCATCTCGAAAGAGTTTTTCAAAATCAGGTTTCCAGGAAATATTTGAAGCTTCCATGAGGGCATCCTGCCCATCATTGACCGCTGATGCCAAGCACATTGCAGGGTTTTTTCTTTAGTTCAAAGACCCGGCGAGGCAAGCTGCATGCCACATGAAAAATCGTTTTGATCTCAGCGGCGAAATAGGAGTGATCATTGGAGGCACTGGCAGTCTTGGAGGTGCGATGGCCTTAGGCCTGGCTGAAGCAGGATGCGAGGTCATTATCCTGGGGCGCAATGCGGACAAGGGAGAGGGCGTTGCATCAGGCATTAGAGAAATGGGCGGCAAAGCCCACTATGTGCAGGCTGACGCCATGCAGGCCGACAGCCTTAAAAAAGCACATGAACAGATTCAAAAAAACATTGGTGCACCCACCGTGCTGATCAATGCAGCCGGCGGCAATGACCCCAAAACCACGCTCGCTGGTGACATGCGATTTGAGCAGATACCACTTGAGGCATGGCGAGGCAATTTTGATCTCAATCTGGTTGGGGGTGTTCTGCTACCATGTCAGGAATTTGCTCCGGCCATGCTGGAAGCCAAGCGAGGCAGCATCATCAATATCGCCAGCGTGTCGGCACACATACCCCTTTCCAGAGTGATTGCCTATTCCGCAGCCAAGGCGGCCGTTCTGAGCTTGAGCCAGTTCCTGGCCCGCGAATGGGCTTCCATCGGTGTGCGCGTGAACACCATCACACCTGGGTTCTTCCCTGCTGAGCAAAATCGAAAAATCCTCTTCCATGAAGATGGCACCCCAACTCCTCGAACCGAGAGTATCATGGGCCATACCCCGATGGGTAGATTTGGCCAGGCTAAGGAATTGATTGGGGCAGCGGTTTTCCTGGCCAGTCACCAGGCCAGCAGCTTTGTCACCGGCTCAGATATTCGGGTGGATGGAGGTTTCCTGAGTCAGACCATCTAACATTTCATTCTGATACCTCACCCACGCCATGGCCTCCCTCATTGCCCCAGATGGAAATTTCCTAGACCAGGAATCAGTCAAGCAGTTCCTCGCCAGCGCCTATCCAAAAGGAACTTTCAGGAATAAAAAAATCCTGCTGATCATACCCGACAGCACGCGGACTGCCCCGGTGGGATGGATGTTCAAGGCGCTGTTCGACCTGCATGGACAAGATTGCCGAGCCATGGATGTCATGATCGCCCTAGGCACCCACCAACCCATGAGTGAAGAGGCGATATGTCTCCGCTTGGAAATCACCCAGCAGGAGCGCGAGCAGCATTACCATAAGGTAGGTTTTTTCAATCACGAATGGGACAATCCAGCAGCACTCAAAGAGATAGGAACCATCACACCAGAAGAAATCGAGGCCATGACAGAGGACCGCTTCAGCATGGAAGTGCCCATCAAGGTCAATCGCAAGCTCTACGACTACGATCAGCTCATGATCATCGGCCCTGTGTTTCCCCACGAAGTCGTTGGCTTTTCTGGAGGCAACAAATACCTTTTCCCCGGGGTTAGCGGTCCTGAGCTATTGAATTTCTTTCATTGGTTGGCCGCCATCATCACCAACCCGAGGATTATCGGCCATAAGTGGACGGCGGTCAGGAAGGTCATCGACCGGGCGGGAGCCTCAGTCACTATCCCTAAATCAGCGCTCTGCATGGTTGTCACCCATGAGGGTCTTCGGGGGGTATTCACCGGCACCCCTGAGTCCGCTTGGGACCAGGCAGCCGATCTTTCGGCCCAGACTCATATTGAGACGCGGGAAAAGCCTTTTCACACCATCCTTTCTTGCGCACCGGCCATGTATGACGAGCTATGGGTTGGAGGAAAATGCATGTATAAGCTCGAGCCAGTCCTGGCTGACGGCGGAGAGTTGATCATCTATGCTCCCCACATTCGAGAAATCAGCCTGACCCATGGTAGGATCATCAGACAGATTGGCTATCATTGCCGGGACTTTTTCCTCAATCAGTGGGAACAATTCAAGGATTTCCCCTGGGGAATCCTGGCTCATTCCACACATGTTCGAGGTATTGGCAAATGGGTCGATGGCAAGGAAAAGCCAAGGGTTACCGTGACCTTGGCAACCGGTATTCCTGAGGAGGTTTGCCAGGAAATCAATCTTGGCTACCGTGACCCCAAGTCATTGGATCCCTCCCAGTTCATGCATCGCGAAAAGGAAGGGATTCTAATGGTACCCAAGGCAGGGGAAACCCTCTTCCAGCTTAACAATCCGCCCGAATGGGCACGCCCCGAATAGCCTTCCCGATGAAGCAAGCGGGCGTCACTTTGGAATTGATCCTCCACCCTCAGCTGGTAGGTTGATCTCTCCAAAGCCGGCTGCCCCAAATAGGATGTCTAGTTGATGTCTGCGGGAACCACGCATTGGGACTCAAGTCTTGAATCATACAACCTCACTCAGTATAGAACAGCCATGACACATTCTCCCCTGAAACTTCACAACGCCATGTGGCCAGGCCTCGTTGGCAAGGGTAACGACGAAGGCCAGGAACCACCCATCAGCCTTGAGCAAATGCTCGACCTCACAGCGGCTGCTGAGGTGAATGGGCAAAAGTTCGATGGCATCGATTATTTCCTGTTCCTCCCACACACCGATCCCAAAGCCAGCGACGATGACCTCAAGCGTATTGCCGACCTGATTCAATCCAAAGGATTTGATATTGGATCGCTCGTAGCTCCTGTGTGGCCAGGGACCATCGGTGACTCAGCCATGGGAACCGATGAGCAACAAGGCAAATTCCTGGATGCTGTCCAAATGGCTTGCCGTATCGCCCGCATCTTCAATGAGCATGGGGCACGTAAACGAGGTGTCATCCGCA
>Ga0181579_10000624_pt1 | contig 28951 bp, 28 predicted proteins | sample 071ome_24_FD_132996 | JGI IMG/M metagenome (GOLD analysis project Ga0181579, IMG submission 132996) | Coastal salt marsh microbial communities from the Groves Creek Marsh, Skidaway Island, Georgia - 071402CT metaG (megahit assembly) | ecosystem: Environmental > Aquatic > Marine > Intertidal...
CGTGATGGACGCGAACGACCTGCTCTGCTTCGACGAAGTGGACGCGCTGGTCCTGTGTACGCCGAATCACCTCCACGCCGACATGGCCGTCACGGCGCTCGAGTCGGGGCGGAACATCCTGGTCGAGCGGCCCCTCGCCTCGACGTCGTCAGGTGCCAGACGGGTCGTGGAGGCTGCCGAGAAGAGCGGATGCATCCTCTCGGTCGGCATGCCTCACCGGTTCCGGCCCGAGGTGGCTGCGCTGCGCAGCTTCGTTGAGGGTGGAGAGTTGGGGCAGGTCTTCGCTGCGAGGGCGAGCTGGCTCACGCGGCAGCTTCCGGGGCAACGGACGAGCTGGCGGTCGGATCGCGAGATCGCGGGTGGTGGTGCGCTCATCGACCTCGGTATCTCCGCCCTGGATCTATGCCTCTGGTCGTTGGGCTTCCCCGAGGTGACCCGGGTCAGCTGCGCGCTGGCAGGTGACGGAGATGCGGTCGAACACTCCGGGACCCTGATGCTCCAGACCGGCACCGGTATCGTGATTTCGGTGGAAGTCTCCAATCGACTGTTCGCGAGCGAGGACCGGTACTATCTGCGCGTCATGGGGGCGGAAGGATCGGTGAGTATTCCGCCTCTCGAGGTCTTCAAGCTCGTCGGTGGCCGGCCAATGGAGGTCACCCCTCGCCAGCCCCGCCCGCAGGGCGGTGAGAACCTGTACACCAATGCCTATCGGCGCCTGCTCGACGCATGGATCCGGAGTCTGCATGGGATCGCCGAGTCGGAGATCCCCAGAGAGCAGATCGCGTTGATGAAGATCATCGAGGCGGCGTACCGGTCGGCGGAATCCGGGGTCGAAGTGGAGCTCGACGGATAACGTCGGTCGACGTAACGCGCTCACTGGACCCTCGTGGGTCGCTCGTTTAGCTTTTTCTGCTCTACCCCGACCGAACTGTTGGAGCAGGATATGAAGCAGGGGATCCATCCCGATTACATGGCGGCCACGGTTGCCTGCGCGTGCGGGAACCGCTTCGAGACGATGGCGACCCAGGAAGAGGTCCACGTGGAGATTTGCTCCGTGTGCCACCCCTTCTACACGGGTAAGCAGCGTCTCGTGGACACGGCCGGCCGCGTCGATCGGTTCAAGAAGAAGTACGAGCAGACCGCCCAGTAAGAGGGCGGGCCCTGTGCGCACGCCCGCGTGCGCCTGGCCCTTCATGTCATGAAGGTCCCCACCCTCGACCCGCGGCTCGACGATCGCCTCTCGGAGGCGGAACGTCGCTTCGAGGGCGTCGAGGAAGCGCTCGCCAGTCCGGAGGTCCTGTCGAACCCCGACAAGCTGCGTGAGCTCGGTCAGGAACGATCCTGGCTCGAACCCATCGTTCGGGCTGGCGGTGAGTTGCGCAGTGCGATCGAGGAGTGTGAGGGTGCGGTCGAGTTGATCGATGGGTCGGACGACCCGGAGATGACCGCGCTCGCTGAAGAGGAAGCTGCGCTGCTCCAGGACCGGATCGAGGAACTCTCCCAGAAGGTGAAGGAGCTATTGATCCCACCGGATCCGCTCGGCGATCGACCCGCGGTGGTCGAGATCCGGGCCGGTACCGGTGGAGACGAAGCGGGGCTGTTCGCCTCGGACCTCATGCGCATGTACCGCCTGTATGCTGAGCGCACCGGCTGGTCGATCGAACTGATCGATCTGTCGGAGGGGATTCCGGGGGCGATCAAGGAAGCCGTCTTCACGGTGCGCGGGAAAGGCGTGTATGGCCGCCTGCGCTGGGAGTCAGGCGTGCACCGCGTACAGCGCGTCCCTGCCACCGAAAGCCAGGGTCGCATCCATACGTCGGCTGCGACGGTCGCCGTTCTGCCCGAGGCCGAAGAGGTCGACGTCGATATCGATCCGAACGAGCTGCGGATCGACACCTTCCGTTCCTCGGGACCGGGAGGGCAGTCGGTGAACACCACGGACTCTGCGATTCGCATCACGCACATCCCCACCGGTCTGGTGGTCTCGTGCCAGGACGAGAAGTCCCAGCACAAGAACAAGGCCAAGGCGCTCAAGGTACTTCGCAGCCGGCTCCTCGACCTCAAGATCGCCGAGTCGGAAGCGGAGCGGGCCCGGGAGCGGAAAACCCAGATCGGAACGGGGGACCGCTCCGCCAAGATCCGCACGTACAACTTTCCGCAGAACCGCGTCACGGATCACCGAATCGGACTTACACTGTACCGCCTCGGTGAGATTCTTGACGGGGATCTGGACGAGTTGACCGCCGCGCTCCGACTGGCGGAACAGGAGGAGCGAATGGAGGCGCAGGAAGCGTGACCGGCCCGGACCGTTCTGTGGGTGGAACCGTCGCGTCCGGTGCCACCGCGGACCAGTGGGCGGACTCCGATCCGTGGACCGTGCTTCGTCTGATCCTGTGGAGCGCAGACTATCTATCGGAGAAGGGCGTGCCTTCGGGTCGCCTCGATGCGGAGCACCTGCTCGCCCACGTCGTGGGGGTCGGGCGGCTCCAGCTCTACCTGGAGTTCGAGCGGCCGTTGACGCCCGCAGAGCTCGACGCGTTTCGCCCACTTCTCAAGAGAAGAGCGGCGCGTGAGCCACTTCAGTACATCATCGGGCACCAGCCCTTTCGACACCTGGAGTTGAAGGTCGCTCCCGGCGTGCTGATCCCGAGGCCCGAGACCGAGCAATTGGTCGAGCGGGTGTTGGAGTGGATCCGGTCTGGGCCGACCGCTGCTCCGACGATCCTCGATATCGGCACCGGGACCGGTGCGATTGCGCTCTCGCTGGCGGCCGAGGCGTCGGCCATGGTCACAGCCACGGATGTATCGGATACCGCGCTCGCCATCGCAGTGGAGAACCGGGATGCGGCCGAGCTGACCGACGTGGTGGCGTTCCGCGCCGGTTCACTTTTCGAAGCTGTGCCCCACGACGCCCAGTTCGACGTGATCGTGTCGAACCCTCCGTACATCGCGGAGGTGGACGAACAGACGCTGGACCCCGAGGTTCGTGACTGGGAACCGCGAGATGCGCTCTTCGCGGGGACGGACGGACTGGACGTGATTCGGCGGCTCGCCGAGGGTGCCGCGCGACACCTCCGGTGCGGTGGATTGCTCGCGCTCGAGGTGGGTTCGGGACAGGCCCGGACGGTGGCGTCTCTGCTCGAAGCCGAGGCCGGGTACACCGACGTTCGGATCGGGCGCGACCACGACGGAATTGAACGCTTCGTGCTGGCGCACGGGGCGATGGACTACGATCGGGCGTCGGCGAAGCCGGCGCCTTCGACAGGAGATGCGGGATGACGGGTATTTACGATATGGCGAAGGATCTCGGTAATGCGCTTGCGCGCACCGACGAGTACCAGGCCCTCAAGCGTGCGTCGGACGCAGCGGAGGAAGACCGGGATCTGGTCGAGCTTAGAAACCGGATCCAGTCGGTCGAAGCGGAGCTCCAGGCCACTCTGCAGTCTGGTCAGGAGCCGAGCGAAGAGCTGAAGTCGTCGTACGCTCAGGTCGCCGAGGAGCTGCAGGCGATGCCTGCGTTCCAGCGCGTCATTGCAGCGCAGACGAACTTCGAGAAGGTGATGTACAAGGTGAATGAGACGGTGGCGAAGGGCATCGAAGAGGGTGCTCAGAGCCGCATCATCATCGCTTCCTAAGGCGCTCGTCGACGGATTGTCGGCGGACAACAACGAACCCATTGAGGACAACGTGAAGAAGCCCGAAGAGATCAAGCCGGCCGACGGTAAGCTCGGCGTGCTCCTCCCCGGATTCGGCGCAGTCGCGACGACGTTCGTCGCCGGTGTCGAGGCCGCCCGTCAGGGCCTGGCGAAGCCGATCGGCTCGCTGACGCAGATGAACACGATCCGGCTCGGAAAGCGGACCGACGACAACACCCCTTTGATCAAGGACTTCGTCCCGCTGGCCGGGATGGAAGACCTCGTGTTCGGCACGTGGGATCCGATTCCGGACAACGGCTACGACAGCGCCGTCAACGCGGGGGTACTCCACAAGGAGAACCACCTGGATCCGATCAAGGACTTCCTTTCCTCGATCAAGCCGATGAAGGCTGCCTTCAGCCCGGACTACGTCAAGAAGCTCGACGGTCCGAACAAGAAGACGGGCACGAAGAAGGAGCAGGCCGAGGAGATCCGCGCCGACATCCGCAACTTCATGGCCGAAAACGGCTGTGATCGTGCGGTCATGGTGTGGTGTGCCTCCACCGAGGTATTCCTTCGTCCGGGGTCGGCGCACGAGACCATCGAGGCGTTCGAGGCTGCGATGGAGGCCGACGATCCGGCGATCGCGCCCAGCATGCTCTATGCGTATGCGGCGATCATGGAGGGCGTGCCCTACGCCAACGGTGCTCCGAATCTCTCGGCCGACATTCCGGCTCTCGAGGAGCTCGCCAAGCAGAAGGGCGTTCCGATCGGCGGGAAGGACTTCAAGACCGGTCAGACTTTGATGAAGACGATCCTGGCGCCGGGCTTCAAGACCCGGATGCTCGGACTGTCCGGCTGGTTCAGCACCAACATCCTGGGCAACCGGGACGGTGAGGTTCTCGACGATCCGGAGTCGTTCAAGACGAAGGAGGAGTCGAAGCTCGGTGCGCTCGAGTACATCCTTCAGCCGGAGAAGTATCCGGACCTTTACGACGACATGTACCACAAGGTGCGGATCAACTACTACCCGCCACGTGGCGACAACAAGGAAGGGTGGGACAACATCGACATCTTCGGATGGATGGGGTACCACATGCAGATCAAGGTCGACTTTCTGTGCCGTGACTCCATCCTCGCGGCCCCGATCGTCCTCGATCTGGCGCTCTTCCTCGACCTCGCCGGTCGTGCGGGCATGAGCGGCATTCAGGAGTGGCTGTCGTTCTACTTCAAGGCGCCTCAGACGGCGCCGGGGCTGTATCCCGAGCACGATATCTTCATCCAGCACTGGAAGCTCAAGAACACGCTTCGCTGGATGATGGGTGAGGAGATGGTCACGCACCTCGGTGTCGAGTACTACGACTGAGGTGACGGAGCAGGGTTCGACCCCGCTCTTCATCGTCCTCGAGGGCGGTGATGGCGTGGGAAAGACGACGCATGCGGCGCTCCTCTCCGCGTGGTTCACTGCCCTCGGGCTCCCGCATGTATCGACGCGGGAGCCCGGGGGCACGCCCGTGGGTGAGGCGATTCGCAAGATCGTCCTGGCTGGGCCCGAGATGGACATGCCGCCCGAGACCGAGCTCATGCTCATCCTCGGGGCACGGGCAGCGTTCGTGCGTGACGTCGTGCGCCCGGCGCTCGCCGAGGGCAAGCTCGTCCTGGCCGACCGTTTCTCGCTCTCCACGATGGCGTACCAGGGCTATGGGCGGGGCCTGGATCTCGAAGATGTCCGGCGTGCGATCGACATGGCGACCGGAGGCCTGGTGCCGGATCTGTACATCGTGCTTGACCTGCCTGCGGACGAAGGCGAGGAGCGCCAGAGACACGACGGATCGACCCCGGATCGTATCGAGGCGGCCGGGCGATCCTTCCGGGACTCCGTTCGCGAGGCGTATCTTGATCTCGCGGCATCGGAGGCGAGTGTCGAGGTCGTGTCGGCCCGTGGCTCTCCGGACGAGGTGCACAGCAGGATTCGGGAGCGGCTCGCCGCGCGTTTTCCTGCAACCTTCTCCGAGCCGGGAGCGACCGAAGCAGGGCGCGCGGGGTAGCTCCACTACGACGTCGATCCGAACCGGGCGACGTGAGAGGTGAACGCAGAGAGCGAAGGCTGATGAATCGCAGCACCGTGGCACCGTTCCTGGTCGCAGTCTTCTCGGCTGTCGCCGGGGGATGGCTCCTTCAGCAGGGAGCGGACCGGGCGGACAACGTCTACGTCCGCGTACGCGTGCTGCAGGAGGTCGTCGACCGCGTTTCGAGCAGCTTCGTAGACGAAGTGGAGCGGGATCGTCTCTACGACTCGGCCATTGACGGTCTCATCCGCGACCTGGGTGATCCGCACTCGTCCTTCATGCCGGCGTCCGACTATGAAGACCTGCGGATCCGCACCGAGGGCGAGTACGGTGGCGTAGGTCTCGAGGTCGTGGACCGTGGCGGGTATGTCACGGTGGTGAGCCCTATCCCCGGCGGCCCCGGCGGCCGAATGGGCATCCGGGCGGGCGATCAGTTCTACGAAATCGACGGTGTCGCGGCCGACACGATGGTCACGGAACAGGCCGTCGAACTGCTGCGTGGACGGCCGGGCAGCGAAGTGACCGTCCGCATGCTGCGTCCCGGCATCGAAGATCCGATCGAGTTCACGATTGCCCGGGAGGTCATCGTCCTTAAGGCGGTGCCCTTCTCGGTCATGCTCGACGATCAGGTGGGCTACGTGCCACTCCTCTCGTTCCGGGAGACCTCCGCGACGGAAATCCGTGCTGCGATCGATTCGCTGCGCGGTGAGGGCATGCGCGCGCTGGTGCTCGACGTGCGCGGGAATCCTGGCGGGCTGCTGGATCAGGGTATCGCCGTCAGCGACCTCTTCCTTTCCGAAGGGCAGGGGATCGTGGAGACTCGAGGCCGGGATACGAGTCAGAATGAGACGTATGCCGCGCAACGCCCCGATCAGTACCCGGACATGCCCATGGTCGTCCTGGTCGATCAGGCGAGCGCGTCCGCGTCGGAGATCATCGCCGGTGCGCTGCAGGATCACGACCGAGCGGTTCTCGTCGGCGAGACGACGTTCGGAAAGGGATCGGTACAGAGCCTGTACCGGCTCACCGGGGGAGACGTACTCCGGCTGACGACGGCGAAGTGGTATACGCCGGTCGGCCGCTCGATTCACCTCGATCCGGACTCACGATTCGCACCACTCAACGAGGATGTGGAGCGCGCGTATTCGATTGCGGGGCAGCTGGTCGAGCCGGTCGTGATCGAAGGCCGCCCGGAGTTCCAATCTGGAGGCGGCCGAACGCTGTACGGCGGCGGTGGGATCACCCCCGACCTCTTCGTCTACCCGGCGACTCTGGCGGCCGATGAGTCGAATGGCGTACTCCGTCTGTTCCGCCGGGGCAGCGGCTTTTCCGTCGCACTGTTCAACTACGCGGTCGAGTACGTCGCGGAGCACCCCGGCCTCCAGGTCGGCTTCTCCCTGACCGCTGGAGACGTCGGAGAGTTCTACGACGCGCTGGGGGATGGAGAAGACGCGATCGGTCCCGATGACTTTGCGGCTGCAGACCGCTTTGTCCGGTACCACTTGGAGCGGGAGATCGCGCTGCAGGCGTGGGGGGAGGAAGGTGCGTTCCGGCAGCTGGAGGGGTATGACCGGCAGCTGGCCCGGGCGATGGAACTACTCAGAGACGCGGATTCACCGACCGACCTGATCGCCGTCGCCAACGGTGCGGAGTCCGACGCGACTCCTGACCGCCAGTAGCTCTCCAGGCGGGCTGGACCGCCGCCGTAGGCTCCGGTCGACCCGGCCGGTGTCGAGGTCGGAAGGCTCAGCCCGGCACAGGGTGCCCGTCCGGGTATTCCCACGCCCCTCCCCCGGTGATTGATTTCGAGCCATGAGCATGGTCGAAGTCATCCGGGGAGAGATCGTCGAGTCGCGCCATCGGGTGCATGTGGCGGTCGTGACCGCCGATGGTGACGTCGTCGCGTCCGTCGGCGACATCGATCAGCAGACCTACTATCGGTCGGCCGCCAAGCCGATGCAGGCGTTGCCGCTCGTCGAGGAGGGTGTCGCCGATCGGTTTGGCCTCACCGTCGACGAGTTGGCTCTGTGCTGTGCGTCCCACGAGGGAGAGCCGGAACACGTCGCGGGGGCGCGGTCGATCCTCGCGAAGGCCGGCGCCGATGAATCGATGTTGTGCTGCGGGGCGCACGCCCCATTCTCGCCGGAGGCGGCCAGCGTCCTTGCGGAAGCCGGTGTGTCGCCCGGAAGGATTCACAACAACTGTTCGGGCAAGCACGCCGGGATGGTCGCACTGGCCATCGCGATGGGGTGGGACCCGGCGGATTATCATCGAGCCGAGCATCCCGTTCAGCGCCGCATGCTGGACGAGGTGGTCCGCTTTTCGGGCGTTCCGGCCGAGCAGATCCCCATCGGTGTCGACGGATGCGGAGTGGTGTGTTTCGCGGTTCCACTCGGAGACATGGCCCGATCGTTCGGTGCATTTACGCAGGCCGCGGATGGTGGAGAACCGGCCGGACGCGTCGTCGACGCGATGACGACGGCCCCGTTTATGGTCGGTGGGACGGGCCGGACATGCACGGAGGTGATGGAGACGGCGGGGGACCGCGTCTTCGTGAAGCTGGGAGCGGAGGGCGTGTACGGCGCGGGAGTGCGAGGGCGCGGGCTAGGCGTGGCGATCAAGGTCGAAGACGGTGGGCGCCGAGCCGTCGAGGTGGCCCTGATTCATACGCTGAACGCCCTGGGCGTCCTCACGGACGATGAGGCCAGTGCCCTCCGAGCCCACGGTCGCCCGGATGTCCTGAATACCCGTGACGAGACCGTGGGTCAGCTGCGTCCGGCGTTTGAGCTCACCCTCGCCGGAGCGCGGGTCTGATGTTCGTCGATCGCGCCGTCATCGAGGTGATCGCCGGGACCGGTGGGTCGGGTGCGGAGGCGTTCCGGCGTGAGTCGGGTGTGCCTCGCGGTGGTCCGGCAGGCGGCGACGGCGGACGGGGCGGCGACGTGGTTCTGCAGGCGGACGGACAGCTGACGACGCTGCTCGATTACAGCTACCGCCGGCATTACAAGGCGAAGCGGGGCATGCACGGCGAGGGAAGCAAGCGGACCGGGAAGTCCGGCGAGGACCTGATCCTTCGTGTCCCGCCGGGCACGGTCGCGTACGACGCGGAGTCCGATACGCTGATCGGTGAACTCCTCGAGGAGGGGGAGACGGTCGTGATCGCCCAGGGAGGCAGAGGTGGGCGAGGTAACGCCCGGTTCGCCACCGCGACGAACCAGGCCCCGACCCGGTGGGAGCCGGGTGAAGAGGGAGAAGAGAAGACCATCCGGCTCGAGCTGAAGCTGATCGCGGACGTCGGACTGGTCGGGGAGCCGAACGCGGGCAAGTCGACCCTCCTGTCGACCGTGACCGCCGCTCAGCCGAAGGTTGCCGACTACCCGTTCACCACCCTGTCGCCGAACCTTGGTGTCGTGCAGCTCTCGGACTTCCGGACGTTCGTGATCGCCGACATCCCGGGCATCATCGAGGGGGCTCATGAGGGGAAGGGGCTCGGGCACCAGTTCTTGAGGCACATCGAGCGCACTCGCGTCCTGCTGCTCATGGTCCCGGTAGACTCTCTCGACCCTCAGGCCGAGTTCGATCGATTGCGTGCTGAGCTCGAGGCGTACTCGGTCGATCTGGCGGCGACGCCCTATCTGGTGGCCCTCACGAAGGTCGACATGCTGCCTCCGGATGCCGGGCTGCCGCAGCTCGACGTCGGCGACGCGATTGATGTCGTCCCGCTCTCCTCCGTCGCTCGAATGCACCTGGATGATCTGCTGGAGCGCCTCTGGCGTGCTAGCCAGCAGGTCGTCGCCGAAGAGCGCGGCATGGATACGGATGACGAATGGTGGGCGCCCTGACCGGTCGGAAGCACCAGGTCGAAGACCGGGCCCGGGACCTTCTCCTTCTCGATTCGCTTCCCGGGGTCGGCCCCGCCCGCGTGTCCAGGCTCGTGCGCGCGTTCGGCGGGGCCGCTTCGGCGCTCGAGGCCCCGTACGCGTCGTTCGCGAAGATCGCCGGCCGGAAGGCGGCCCTTGCCCGCAGTGATCGAGCGCTCTCGGACCGGATCGACCGTGCGCTGGATCGCGCCGATGAACTGGGCATCACCGTACTCACGTGGAGCGCGCCCGGGTATCCCGGTGACCTCCTGCACCTCGCGGATCCGCCGCCGGTCCTCTTCCTGCGGGGGCGGATCGATCTGCTGGCGCGAACGCCCGCCGTGACGGTCGTGGGTTCGCGTCGCGTGACCACGAGGGGGAGGGAGATCGCGCGAGACCTGGGCCGGGCTCTGGCCCGCCCGGGTGCTGTCGTCGTGAGTGGCCTCGCCCTGGGTACGGACGGGGAGGCTCACCGTGGCGCGCTGGACGTCGAAGGAGACACGATCGCCGTGCTGGGCACCGGGGCAGACGTGCCGTACCCGAGAACGCACGCGAGGCTGTTTCAGGAGCTGGTCGAGCGCGGCCTCGTGGTCAGCGAGTTCGTGCCCGGGACGGGCGCCGCTCCCTACCACTTCCCGCGTCGCAACCGCCTGTTGGCGGCGTTAGGCTGCACCGCGGTGGTGGTGGTCGAAGCGGGTGCACGCTCTGGATCTCTGATCACCGTGGATCATGCTCTGGACCTGGGGCGCGACGTCTGGGCCGTCCCGGGTCCCATCGACGGTCCGGCGTGTGCGGGCTCGAACGCACTGCTGGCGGACGGTGCGCGCCCGCTCGTATCGATCGAGGGCTTCGTGTCGGACGTGGTTGGACTCCGAGAGGAAGAACGTGACCACGGTGGCCGGGCGGCTTTGGGAGCCGTCGACCCCGAGGCATCGCTCCTGCAATGTCTGTCTCACGAGCCTCTGGCTCCGGGCGAGCTGGCAGATCGGGTCGGGCGCCCTCTGCCGGACGTTCTCGCGGCGCTGACGACGCTCGAGTTACGCGGCGAGGTCGTTCGACTGCCTGGGCTCCGGTACCGGAGGGCGGCATGACCGGGGCCCTGCCGGCGTCCCCGGTGCCGGCAGCGTCGATCTATGTGCACGCACCGTTCTGCGCTCGCAGGTGTCTGTATTGCGACTTCGCAGTCGCGGTCCGGAAGACCGGGGACTTACCGGGGTGGATCGAGGCCCTGCAGGGGGAGCTCGCGCACGTCGAGCGGGAGGGACTCTTCACGCTCCCTGATCGCCTGGAGACCCTCTACGTCGGTGGTGGTACGCCATCCTTGCTGGGCGCGCCTGCCATGGCCGAGCTTCGTCGGATCCTCGGACACCATCGCCTCGACAGCCCCGGGCTGGAGTGGACCGCGGAGGCGAACCCCGAGAGCCTCACGAGCGAAGTCGCCGAAGCATGGTGCGCGGCCGGTGTCAATCGCCTCAGTCTGGGCGCGCAGAGTTTCGATGCGTCGGCACTGCGCTGGATGGGTCGCCTGCACGGGGCGGACGGGCCGGCCAGGGCCGTCGATGTGGCTCGCGCCGCGGGTCTCGAAAACCTCAGCCTTGATCTCATCTTCGGGCTTCCCGTCCACATCGGTCGCTCGTGGGAGGACGATCTCGCTCGTGTCGTCGAACTCGATGTGCCTCACGTCAGCCTCTACGGACTCACGGTCGAGTCCGGGACGGCGCTGGGACGGGCTGTACGGGAGGGGCGAGAAGCACCCGTGGACGAAGACCGTTACAGGGATGAATTCCTGATGGCGGCGGAGGTGCTGACCTCCGCCGGGTACCGCCACTACGAGGTCTCGAACTTTGCCCGGCCGGGGTTCGAGTCACGGCACAACGCGATGTACTGGCAGGGCCGGCCGTACCTGGGCCTCGGGAATGGTGCGCACAGCTTCTCGCCCCCGATCCGTCGATGGAATCTCCGGGAATGGGATGCGTACCGGGCAGCCGCCGTGGCGGGCTCGGGGATCGAGGCCGAGCGTGAGGTGCTCGACGAAGACGCCCAGGCTCTCGAGGCCGTCTGGCTCGGCCTGCGGACCGATCGGGGGCTCGATCTCCCCACTCCGGACACCCCGCGGGCGGAGCTGGTGACGTCGTGGAGGGCGCGTGGTCTGGCCCATGTGACGGGAGGCCGGATTGCTCTCACGAATGACGGTTGGCTGCTTCTCGACCGACTGGCGGTCGACTACGACGGTGCGGGGTCGGGTTGACCCCTTGCCGCAGGCGTTTCGAGATTCGGTAATGGCTCCGCTCGATCCCCGAGACATGGTTGGTACGGATCTCACGGACCGGGAACGTCAGGTCCTCGAAGCCGTGGTCCGCACCTACGTCGACACCGCCGAACCGGCGGGAAGTCGTACCGTGTCGCGTGCCTACGATCTGGGCGTCTCTGCGGCCACCGTCCGCAACACGATGAGCGACCTGGAGGAAAAGGGATATCTCTTCCACCCGCATACGTCGGCAGGTCGCGTTCCGACCGACCTGGCCTACCGCTTCTTCGTGGACCGGCTCATGGAGCCGCACCAGCCGTCGGCCCGCGAACGCGCGCGCCTCGAAGAGGAAATCGAGCGTTCCGGAGCATCTGCGGTGGAGATGCTCGTCCGACAGGCGACGCGCGCGCTGAGCCTGATCTCGAATGAGCTCGGTGTGGCCGTCGCACCGCGTGTGGACGATGCCGTGCTGGAACGGCTGGAACTGATCAAGGTCTCGAACAACAAGGTCCTCCTGGTCGCGACGATTCGTGGGGGACTGGTGCGGACGGTGTACGCCGACCTTCCCGTCGAGATCGACAGCGATACACTCCTGACGGTGACCGGAGCGCTCAACGAGCGGCTCGCCGGCCTGACCTTCTCCGAGATCCGGCGTTCTCTTCCGGAGCGCCTCCGTGATTCGGTTGCCGGTGAACGCGGCTCGGAGCTGATGAACGTATTCGTTCAGTCCGGTGCCGAATTGTTCGACATTCGGGTTCTCGACGATACCAGCCTCCATCTGGGGCCGACGAGTGTGCTCGCTGGCCAGCCGGAGTTCGAAAGCGGCGAACAGCTCAAGGGGCTCATCAGTCTGACGGAGCAGCGGGATCTTCTCGCCCAGACGGTGGGTAATCGACGACACGGCGGTCGCCTCCGGATCACGATCGGCGAGGAAAATGATTCGAGCGTCCTCTCCGACTTTACGCTTGTGACGGCGGAGTACCACGTCGGCGACCTGAAGGGGGTGATCGGCGTGATCGGTCCGACCCGCATGCCCTACGAGAAAGTGGTGACCATCGTCGACTACACGTCGACGCTCGTCACGCGAATCCTGGCACCATGACGCGCTCGGGCTCCCGCGGGGGCCGCTGACGCGCGTTCAACCGAAGATCGATGTCCGACTACTACCAGCTCCTGGGTGTCTCGCGAGAGGCGGGTTCCGAGGAGATCAAGAAAGCCTACCGCAAGCTGGCCCTCGAATATCATCCCGACCGCAATCAGGGGTCCAAGGAGGCCGAGGAGCGGTTCAAGGAGGTCACGGAGGCCTATGAGGTCCTCCGGGATTCCGAGAAGCGTGCCATGTACGACCGGTACGGGAAGCAGGGAGTTCGCGGAGGTGGCGCCGGTGGTGGGCCCGTCGGCTTCGACTTCAGCGACGCGATCGACGTCTTCATGCGCGACTTCGGTGGCTTTGCGGGCTTCGAGGAGATGTTCGGGATGCGTGGGGCGCGTGGGCAGAGGGCGTCGAGCCGGAAGGGCCAGGCGGTGCGGATTCGGCTCCCGCTGACGCTCGCGGAGGTCGCGACCGGGGTCACCAAAACGGTCAAGGTCGCGCTGCTCGACGAGTGCGAGGCGTGTGAGGGGAGTGGGGCGAAGGCCGGCACTCAGCCCCAGCCGTGCACGACATGTGGTGGGACGGGCGAAGAGCGCCACGTTCAGCGCTCGGTCTTCGGCCAGTTCGTCAGCGTGCAGCCGTGTCGGACATGTGCGGGCGAGGGGCGCGTGATCTCGGAGCCGTGCCCCAAGTGCTCTGCGGAAGGGCGTGTCCGTAATGAGACATCGATCGAAGTCGAGGTACCGGCTGGCGTGACGTCGGAGAACTTTCTGACGTTGCGCGGACGCGGAAGTATCGGCGCGCGAGGCGGCATCCGAGGAGACCTGGTCGTGCTGCTGGAGGTCCAGGACGATCCGCGATTCGTCCGTCATGGGTCTGATCTCGTACACGAACTCCCGATCACGTTCACTCAGGCTGCCCTCGGCACGGAGGTCGAGGTCCCGACGATCGACGGAACCGCCCGGGTGACGATCCCGGCCGGGATTCAGAGTGGTGAGCGGTTGAGTCTCAAGGAGCTCGGCCTGCCGGAACTGAACGGATCCGTCCGCGGGGATCAGGTCATCAAGATCCGGGTGTGGACTCCGCACGAGCTCACGTCGGAGCAGGAAGAGCTGCTACGAAGTCTCGCGGCCATCGAGTCGCCCGCGCCGGAGTCGGTACGCCGTCGCACGCACAAGGGATTCTGGTCCCGCGTGAAAGAGGCGTTCACGGGCGGATGAGCGGCGAGCGACGCCGCTGGCTCGAACTCCGTGTGCGTTGTCCGTCGGCAGGTGACCGGTCCGACCTGCTGGCTGACAGCTTGCTCGCTTTCGGAGCTCGCGGTGTCGAGGAACGAGGCGGGTGGTACGTCTCCTATTTCGATGAGCCCGAGGACCTGGACGAGTTCCTGACCCGGGCCGCGTCGATCATCGAGAGCGACACGGGTCTGTCGCCGCTGCGAGTCGAACACGAGTGGCAGGATCATGAGGCGTGGGAGGAGACGTGGAAGCGCGGGCTCGGACCCCGGCGCGTCACCGACCGGATCGTGGTCCATCCTTCATGGGCGCCCCCCGACGAGGTCCGGACGGGGGACGTCGTGATCCGGCTCGACCCCGGCATGGCGTTCGGAACGGCCGAACATGGAACCACGAGAGGCTGTCTTCGCCTGCTGGACGGCCTCGTGCGCTCCGGGGACCGGCTCCTCGATGTGGGTGCCGGGTCCGGTATCCTCTCGATCGCTGCGGCTCATCTCGGTGCGGACGCGGTCACGGCGATCGAAGGGGACGCGTATGCGTGCGAGGCGATGGTCGAGAACGTCGAGGCCAATAAGGTCGAGCGTATCGTCACCGTCGTGGAGGCGTGGGCGACGATGCAGAGCCTTGCAGCGATGGGACCGGTCGACGGCATCATCGCCAATATTGAGGCCGGTCTCCTGGCGCCCCTCCATGAGGGGTTTCACAAGGCCCTCGAACCGGATGGATGGCTGATCCTTTCCGGCATACTCGGTCGAGAGTGGGCCGACTCGAGGCAGCGAGCCGAGTCCCATGGCTTCTCCTTCGAGGCGCTCGACGAGGATGGCGACTGGCGGTCGGGGCTCTTCCGCCGTTCCCCGTAGCGTCCCTCGCAGCCCTTACGCTGCCCGGCGCATGAGGGCCTGCCGTGTGGCCCGCTCGGTCAGCGCAATCGCGTACCAGCGTGTGGCGTCCGTTCGAGAGCGCGTATCCAGTCCGCAGCCCAGCCACCGCACGCTTTCGCGAAGGAGATGGCCCGGACCCGCGCCGCCCGGCGGCGGAGGCAGCGCCCCGACCGCGATGATCCATGTCGCCGGCTCTGCCCCGGACGCGACCTGGCGCCATCCGCCCTGCCACGACTCGAGGACTCGGAACCGGTCCGGGTGTTCACCGATCAAGCTTTTCAGCCTCGGACCGGTGAGCGTCTGATCCATGTCGCGCTGGAGGATCCCCAGTAACTCTCGGAGTTGGAGCGCCGGATGCGCGTGATTCTGCAGCAGGATCTCGGCTCGTTGAATGATGGGATGCATCAACTCCTCCTTTGCATAATCGGGTGGCGAGGACGGCCAAAGTCGGGAGGCGCGGTGGGCGCCACCATGTGCGAACCGGCCAACTCGCCCGAGGTCGTGGACACCGTGGGATCCGTCCCGTACCGTCCCTCGAACCCGCGCTCTGGAGGATGCTCGTGCACGACCCGAACTGTCTCTTCTGTCGCATCGTGGCCGGTGAGATTCCGGCCGATGTGGTCCACGAGACCGAGCGGACGATCGCCTTTCGCGACATCGCCCCGAAGGCCCCGGTGCACGTGCTCGTCATCCCTCGGGACCACGTGGCGTCCCTCGGAGCTGCTGGCGATGACGATGGACCGCTCCTCGGTGAGCTCATGCTGGCGGCGAGAGACGTCGCGGCGAAAGAAGGCCTCGCGGACTCCGGCTTTCGGACGGTACTGAACACCGGCGCGGACGGAGGACAGGAGGTGATGCACGTGCATGCTCACGTTCTCGGAGGGCGCACGCTCACCTGGCCGCCGGGTTGATCGCTCGAAGAGCGCAGCCTTTCGTAACCGGCCCGCGTTGATGCGGCCGACGCGCGTCGGTAGCTTCTGCGTCCCCCGAACGAGAACCGAAGCCTCGACCCCCGCCGTATCGTGTCCAGCGCACTCAAAGACCGTATCCAGGCCGACCTGAACAGCGCCCGCAAGAGCCGGGACAAATTGCGTACGCTCGTGTTGTCCACCCTGCTCGCGGATATCAAGAACAAGGAGATCGACGCGCGCAGTGAACTGGACGACGAGGGTGTGGTCCAGGTCGTGAGCAAAGCGATCAAGCAGCGTCGGGATGCGTCGGAGCAGATGCGGGCGGCTGGTCGTGACGAACTGGCGGATCAGGAAGACGAGCAGGCAGAGGTGCTCTCCGACTATCTGCCCGAGGGGATGAGTGAGGACGAGGTGCGGTCGATCATCCGTGAGATCATCGACTCGGGGGTGGATCAGATGGGGCCGCTTATGGGCCAGGTCATGCCGCGCATCCGCGGGCGCTTCGACGGCAAGGAAGCCAACCGGATCGTTCGGGAGGAACTCGGCTCCTGATGTCCGACCAATGACCGACCACGCGCTCGGGGTACTCGAGTTCGAGCGCGTCCTCGAGCGGGTCGCCGCACGCGCGTCGAGTGCCGCCGGTCGTCGGAAGCTTCTCGCATTGCGGCCGCGTCACGATGTGGAGGCGGTGGCCCTCGAGCTGGATCGAGTGGCGGCCTCCATGCGGTTGGTCGACGCCGCGCCGCAGTGGGCCCCGGGGCCGATCCCGGATCTCCAAGACGTACTGCCGCAGCTTGGCGTGGAGGGAGCCGTCCTGGAGCCGCTGGCCGTATTTCGGATCGGGCAGCTCCTCGCCACGTCCGATGCGGTCGCACGCCAGCTGGACACCGTCGATGAGGATCTCTCGCCTCTCCAGACGATCCGGGAACGGCTGATCGCAGATCGAGATCTGGTTCAGGTCATCGAGCGATCGGTCGACGAGGACGGCTCGGTCATGTCGACCGCATCGCCCGACCTCCGTCGCGTGCGCGACCGACTGAAGGGTGCGCAGAATCGCATCGTGAAGCGATTGGAGTCGTTTCTCTCGAATCTTTCCGATCGTTTCGTGGTGCCGGACGCGTCGGTGACGATTCGCGATGGGCGGTTCGTCATCCCCGTACGCCGGGAAGGGAAGAGCGAGGTCGGAGGCATCGTGCACGACGAGTCTCAGACGGGTGCCACGCTGTACATGGAGCCCCCGGTGGCGATCGAGGCGACCAACCAGCTTCGGGAACTGGAACGGGAAGAGAATCGGGAGGTGCGCCGGGTCCTGGGTGAACTCACCGATCGGCTCGCCCCGCGGCGCCACGAGCTCGCGGGCGCCTTCGATGCACTGGTGGACTTCGACACGCTGCACGCGCGGGCCCGGACCGCGGCTCTCTGGAACGCGGCACCGCCGACGGTCGAGGAGCCAGCGCCGGCCCTCCTCGCGTTGCGCGATGCCCGGCACCCGCTTCTGGTCGAGGCAGGCGAAGGACCCGTCATCCCCTACGACCTGACACTCGACGCGAGCGAACGGTGCATGGTCGTCTCCGGACCGAACACGGGCGGGAAGAGTGTCTTCCTCAAGGCCACCGGGCTGATCGCGGCCCTGTCACAATCGGGTGTGGTGCCGCCGGTGGGCCCCGGGACCCGCCTGCCGGTCTTCGCCTCGTTCTTCGCGGACATTGGGGACGAGCAATCCATCGCCCGTAACCTGTCGACCTTCTCGGCTCACCTCGAGAATCTTCGGGGGCTCGTCTCGACCGCCGACGAGCGCTCCCTGGTGCTCATCGACGAGATGGGGACCGGCACCGACCCTGCGGAAGGGGCAGCCCTCTCCCGAGCGGTACTCGAAGAACTCGTGGAGCGAGGGGCGACGACGATCGTGTCGTCTCACCTCGGAGAGCTGAAGCAGCTCGACGGTGAGGGCAGCGGCATCGTGAACGCGTCGATGCACTTCGATGCCGAGAGGATGGAACCCACCTACCGGCTCACCAAGGGTCGACCCGGGCGCAGCTACGGACTCGCCATCGCTCGCCGACTCGGTTTTCCCGGAGGTATCCTCGACCGCGCCGAGTCATACCGCGACAGCGGAGCCGCGCGAATGGAGGATGTCCTCGAGCGACTCGAGGAGCAGGAGCAGGAGGTCGAACGCCTCCTGCATGAACTCGACCTGGAGCGCAGGAGGACCGATCGCCTCCGTACGGACGTGGAATCGCGCGAGCAGACCCTCGTCGAGGCCGAGCGCACGGCGGAAGACCGGGCCCGGACGGACGCCCGCCAGCTGCTGATGGACGCCAGGGCGGAGGTCGAGTCGGTGATCGCGGACTTGCGGGCGGCTGCCGAAGAGGGACGTGACCTCGAAGAGGCGGCCCGCGCGGCCCGTCAGCGCGTGGAGCGATCGGCTGAGCGTCAGCGGCAGCGGGCGGCGAGCACAAAGCGGAAAGGCCGACCCGCCGGTCACAGCGGAACGGCGGGGGCCGTCGCCGCGGTGGAGGCGGAGGAGGGAACGCACGTTCGGATCCGCTCGACCGGGGCGAAGGGACGTGTCGTAGAGCAGCGCGGTGATCGTGTGGTCGTCGAAGTCGGCGCGATGCGATTCGAGCTGTCGGGTGACGATGTGGAGCCGATCGACGCGCCGTCCCGCCCGGCGCCGAGGGAACGCGCGGGTGGTTGGAAGGGGCCGCCGACGGAACAGGCCCGCCTGGAAGTCGACCTGAGGGGGCTTCGGGTCGACGAGATGGACCTGGAACTCCAGCGGGCGCTCGACCAGGCGGTCCTCGACGAGCTGGCGCAGCTCCGGATCATTCACGGAATGGGTACCGGAGCCCTGAGGAAACGGGTCGGTGAGATTTTGAAGACGGATCGGAGGGTCCGTGAGTACAGAATGGGTGAACCGGGCGAAGGCGGCGCCGGCGTCACGGTCGCGACGTTCGGAGGGCGCGGATGATCCCTGATCACATCATCGACGAAGTCCGGGACCGGGCCGACATCGTGGAGATCATTGGCGAGGTCGTGCCGCTCAAGAAGGCCGGCCGGGAGTTCAAGGCGAACTGTCCCTTCCACGACGAGAAGACGCCGAGCTTCTACGTCGTTCCGCACAAGCGCTTTTACAAGTGCTTCGGGTGCGGCAAGGCGGGCAGCGTCTTCGACTTCGTGATGGAACGGCAGGGGATGGACTTCGTCGAGGCGGTCAAATACGTGGCGGGCCGCGCGGGCGTGGAGGTCGAAGAGGTTCGAGGTCGCAAGCCGGAGGAGGATCCCAATCGGCCGTATTACGAGATCACCGGATTCGCGCAGAGCTGGTTTCGTGAGCAGCTGCTCGATGAAACGGTGGGTCGCGAGGCACGTGACTACCTGGCGGCTCGCGGGATCGATGCCGACGTCGCGGAGCGCTTCGAACTCGGGTATGCGCCGGACGAGTGGAGGGCGTTCCGGGAAGCAGCGGTCAAGCATGGCTTCGACGAAGAGCTCATGCTCACACTTGGGCTGCTGAAGCAGTCGGAGCGGAGCAAGGAGCCGTACGACGGCTTCCGCGGGCGGGTGATGTTCCCGATCAAGAACGTGAGCGGAAAGGTGCTGGCCTTCGGCGGACGTATCCTCGAGACGACGTCGGGTGACGGGCCCAAGTACATCAACTCACCCGAGAGCCCGATCTACGAGAAGGGGCGCAACCTGTATGGTCTGTCCCGGGCGAAGAACCCGATCCGGCGAGAAGGCGAGGCGCTGATTGTGGAGGGGTACATGGACGCGGTCTCACTGGCGGCGGCCGGGTTCGAACACGTGGTAGCCCCGCTGGGCACGGCGCTGACTCCCGAGCAGGCCAAGCTCCTGTCCCGCTACACAGAGCGCGCCCAGTTGCTGTACGACTCGGATACGGCGGGCCTGAAAGCCACGTTCAAGAATGGAGACGTACTGCTCGAATCGGAGATCCACCCGTCCGTGGTGACCTTCCCCGCCGGTGAAGATCCGGATACGTACGTCCGCGCGCACGGTGCCGACGCGATGAGGGCGTTGCTCAAGGACTCGATCGACGTCATGGAGCGAAAACTCCAGATCCTCGAAGAGAAGAACTACTTCTCGTCCATCGATCGGAGGCGACTGGCGGTCGATCGACTACTTCCGACACTACGGGCGGTGAAAGATCAGACGCTGCAGGACATCTACGTGGGCCAGGTCGCGGAGAAGACGGGGGTGCTTCCGGAGACGCTCCGGCAGGACATGAAGAAGGCGCCCCGCGTGCGCGCCTCATCCGGAGGCGAGCCTCGCGCGCCCGCAGCCCCTCCGAAGCCGCGAAGGTTGCTGGGCGGAGCGGAACGCCATCTCCTCAAGGTCATGGTGCGGGGGGTCGAGTGGGTTGAGCGCGCCGCGGAGGTGATCTCTGCCGAGGACTTTGACGATCCGTACCACCGGGCCATCTTTGTGACGCTTCTCGATGATCCGGAGACGCGCGCTCCACCGCCGTCGATGGATCCCGTTGCATCCCAGAGATTCCACGAGATCCTCGTGGATCCGGCGGAGCTTGCGCACGGCACCGAGATCTTCTCGAAGGCGGTTACCCGGATCCGCGTTGCGGCGCTGCACAGGCGTGCGCAGGATCTGCAGGCTCGAATCGAGAGGTCCCGGAGCGAGAAGGAGAAGCTCGAGCTGGTGGCGCAGAAGGCGCGCCTCGCGGCCGAGATTCGAGAGCTGGACGAGAACTACTGGGTGTCGGCGACGCGCCGGAGCCCGGTCGATAGAAACCCGAACGAAACGACGAGATGACGCAGCAGCGGCGGACCGCACTGAAGGAACTTCAGAAGCTCGACGTGAGCATCCACGATGCCCGCGATCGGATCGTCGGCTTCGATCCCCTTTTCGAAGAGGTCGAAGAGCCTGCTCTCATCCTGGAGGGTGAGCTGGGGACGAGTCGTACGCGTGTGAAGGAGATGAAGCTCGAGGCGCGACGTCTCGAGACGTCGTCGGATGAGCGCCGCGACCGGATCCGCAAGCTCGAGGAGCGTCTCGGGTCGGTTCGAAACCTCCGCGAGGAATCTGCGGTCACGACCGAGCTGGAAATGGTGAAGCGCGCGCTCGAGAACGACGAGACCGAGGCTCTGACCCTGATCGACCAGGTTCGGAAGGGTGAGGAGCGTGTCACGGAGCTCGAGGAAGCGTTCAAGGAGGCTGCGGACCTCGTCGAGCCCAAGAAGGAAGCCCTTCTCGCGGAGCGGGAGCAGATCCGGACGGAACTGGCGTCTCTCGAGAAGGAACGCGAGAGCTTCACGAGTGCGATGGACCCGGGTGAGTTGCGGATCTATGAGGCCATCCGTGGCGGTGGGCGTCGACGGGCGATTTCCGAACTCACCGAGGATGGTGCCTGTGGAAACTGCTTCGGCATGGTTCCGCTCCAGCACCAGAACGAGATCCGTCACGGAGAGGAACTCATCCGATGCGAGGCGTGTGGCGTGATCCTCGCCGCACCGGAGCCGGTCGACGAGTCGGCGGCTGCGGAAGCTTCCGCCGAGGAAGAGGCGGGGGCCGTCGCGGCCGAGGACGCAGCGTCTGAGGACGCCGTGGAGGACGAGGTGACGACCGACGCCGACGGAGGCGAAGAGGAGGAGTGAGTTCGGCGGGCCGGGGTCGTCGGGAGACCCGACTGCGGCCGCCGAATCCGCGGTGGGAAGCTCCTGCCGCCCCCGACGCCGCGCGTGTGCGTGCACTCGTGGACGCGCTCCGGTTACCTGAGGCCGTGTGTGAGATCCTCTCCGTTCGCGGACAGGATGAACCGGAGCAGGCAAAGCGCTTTCTTCGTCCCCGACTCGATCAGCTGGCCGACGCCGTGCGTCTGGCCGACGGCGTCACCGCCGCCGTGCGCGTCGCTCGGGCGATCCGCGACGGTGAGCGGATCGTCATTCACGGGGACTACGACGTCGACGGGATCTGCGCCACGGCGTTACTCACGCGCTGGCTGCGGTTCCTCGGCGGAACCGTGACGCCGTTCGTGCCTCACCGGGTCCGGGACGGGTACGACTTCTCGGCGAACGGTCTGGACGCCGCGCGGAATGCGGGGGCGTCGCTCGTCATCACCGTCGATTGCGGTACGATGGCGCACGATACGGTGGCGGCGGCGATGGACGGCGGGATCGACGTCATTGTCACCGACCACCACACGGTGGGCGGTGACCTGCCCAAGGCGCTGGCCGTGGTCAACCCGCAGCGATCTGACTGTGCCTACCCGTTCAAGGGGTTGTGTGGGGCAGGGGTGGCGTTCCGGCTGGGCGAACTCGTGGGACGAGAACTCGGCGTGGACCTCGAGGTGCTTCACAGCATGCTGGATCTCGTCGCGCTCGCGACGATCGCGGACCTCGTTCCGCTCGAGGGTGAGAATCGGGTTCTGGTCGCGTACGGCCTCCGTCGCGTGCCCCATACCACACTGCCGGGCCTCCGGGCGCTCCTGAGGGTGTCCGACGTCGCACCGGACCGGGTGACCGCAGGCCGTATCGGGTATCAGATCGGGCCGCGCATCAACGCGGTCGGCCGGATGGGTGACTCGGCGGACGGACTGGCTCTGCTCCTCAGCGACGATCCCGAGGAATCCGGTCGTCTGGCTTCTCTCCTCGATCGGACGAACCGGGAACGCCGCGACGAGGACCAGCGGACGCTTGAGGAGGCACTCGACGACCTGGAGCAGCATTTCGATCCCGACCGCGACTTCGGAGTCGTCGTTGCAGGCGAGGGCTGGCATCCGGGTGTGATCGGTATCGTGGCCTCTCGCGTCGTCGAACGGATTCATCGCCCCGTCGTCATGGTCGCGCTCGATGGGGAGGGGGGACGCGCAAGCGCGCGTTCGGTCCCCGGATTCCATCTGTACGAGGCGATCGCGGAATGTGGCGAGCACCTCACACGATTCGGCGGGCACCGACAGGCGGCGGGCATGGATCTTCGGCCCGGAGCGCTCGAGGCGTTTCGAGCCGCCTTCAACGAGGCAGCCCGGGTACGGCTGGACGATCCGCTGTTACGACCGGTCCTTCGTCCGGACATCGACGTGGAACTGGGCGAGGTCGACCTCCAGCTGGTTCACTGGCTTGCCTATCTGGGGCCGCACGGGATCGGGAATCCCGGCCCGCTCTTTCGTGCCCGCGCGGTCGAGATTTCGGGAGCACGGGTGGTCGGTGCCAATCACCTCAAGGCCGAACTGCGCGCGCCGGACGCGGCGGTCGATGCGATCGGTTTCGGGTTCGCCGACCGCTTCGATCCCGAGACTCTCGGGGCCGGCACGTGGGATGTGCTCTTCCGTCTGGAGCGAAACGAGTGGCGCGGGGAGGCCCGCGTTCAGGCGAAGCTCGCGGATCTGAGGCCGGCGTCATGAGGATCATCGCGGGACGTTGGAAGGGGCATGGTCTGCGCCCTCTCAAGGGTCGGGACGTCCGACCAACCACCGATCGGGTGCGAGAAGCGTGGATGTCCGCGCTCGGTGGATCCGTCGTGGGGGCGCATGTGGTCGACCTGTTCGCGGGCTCGGGGGCGCTTGGTCTCGAGGCGCTTTCGCGGGGGGCTCACTCGGTCGTCCTCGTCGAACGTTCGCGTGGCGCGTTGAACGTGATCCGACAGAACGTGACGCTGCTGAGGGCGGAGGACGAGGCGACGATCGTCTCCGACGACGTCTTCCGATTCCTGAAACGGCTCGATGAACCGTTCGATATCGCGCTGGCGGACCCGCCGTACGGTCGGGGTGACGCCGTGGCGCTCGTCGAGCGATTCGTGGACGAACCGTTTGCCAAGGAACTCTGGTTGGAGCATCCTGTTCGCGAGTCGCTTCCGCTGCCCGAGGGCGCGAAGACTCGGCGTTACGGTGACACCGCTCTTACGACCCTGACCACCTGACCGGAATCACGTTCATGACCCGCGCTACGCCCGTCGTCGCTCTCTATCCGGGCTCGTTCGACCCCATCACCCGGGGGCATGAGGACATCGCCCGGCGAGCACTTCGCGTCGCCGATCGGGTCATCGTCGGTGTGGCGCATACCAGCACGCACGCGAAACAGGGACTCTTCGAGGTCGAGGAGCGAGTGGAGCTCATCCGGTCCGTTTTTGCGCACGAATCCCGGATCGAGGTGCTGTCCTTCACTGGCCTGCTCGTCGATTTTGCTCGCGAACAGGGGGCGCACCTCGTGATTCGCGGGCTTCGAGCGGTCTCCGACTTCGAGTACGAGCTTCAGATGGCCCAGATGAATCAGGAGCTCAATCCGGATCTCGAGACGCTCTTTCTCGTGCCCGAGGTGAACAACTCGTTCATCTCTTCGTCGCTCGTCCGTCAGGTCGCGGCTTTGGGCGGTGACGTCTCGGCCTTCGTTTCGCCTCCGGTGCTCGACCGCCTGATCGCGAAGCTGCGCGCGTGATCGAACGCTCGCCGCGGGCGGACGACTTTCTCACGACACTTCGCGCGCGTTCGGCGGCCGCGGCGCGTCGAATCGTCTTCCCCGAGGCCACGGAGGAGCGCGTTCTGGATGCGGTGGCCACGATCGTACACCAGGGGCTGGCTCGTCCGGTTCTGATCGGTGCCGAGGCCGAGGTCCGCGCTGGTCTTGAAGCCCGCAATCTCACGGATGCCGCCGCCGGTCTCGAGCTGCTGGATCCGTCGGCCCCGGTGTTGATTGCCGAGACACGAGCGTACGTCTCGAGCCGCCGGGCACATCGCGAGGACGCACCCGAAGCGCTGGACCGCATGGCACGTGACCCGCTGATGCAGGCCGGAACGATGGTCGCGACGGGGCTCGCGGACGGTGCCGTGGCGGGTTGTGTACGGACCACCGCCGACGTGGTTCGGGCAGCACTGGTCACCGTCGGGTTGGGTGACGGCTTCGAGACCTTGAGCTCCTCCTTCTACATGGTCTTCGACGAGGGACACGCAGCGGGGCCCTCCGTGCTCACCTTTACGGATGCAGGGGTGGTGCCGAACCCCAGTCCGGATCAACTCGCTGAAATCGCCCATGCCGCAGCGGTCGCGCGGGGACAGGTGGTCGGAGACGAGGCGAAAGTGGGGTTCCTCTCCTATTCGACCGCCGGGTCGGCCGAGGGGCCGACCGTTACATCCGTCCGTGAGGCAGTCGACCTCTTCCGTGTCCGTGCGCCGGAGATCGCCGCAGACGGTGAGTTGCAGGGTGACGCTGCCCTTTCGGCGAGCGTGGCCCGTCGCAAGGCGCCGGACTCGGCAGTCGCCGGGCAGGCCAACGTCCTCGTCTTCCCGGACCTCGACGCCGCGAACATCGCATACAAGCTCGTCCAGCACCTTGGGGGCGCGGTGGCGCTGGGTCCGATCCTGCAGGGGCTGTCGCGCCCGTTCAACGATCTTTCTCGAGGCGCTGTCGCGGGCGATATCGTCGACGTGGCCTGCATTACCGCACTCATGGCGACACACGCTTCGGACGGGGAACGCGCGGAGCGGGTTTGAACGCGCTAGTTGCCCGCTGAAACGGTCCTTTTTTATCATTTCCCTGTCGATTCGACCGTAGCGCGGCGGACGCCGGCTCGCGGCTCGAACCCAGGACAACGCCAGGAGCGTTCAATCCATGAGCTTTCAGGTCTCGAAGGTCAACGACGTCACGCTCATCGAGGTGGAGGGGCAGCTGATCGTCGGAAACCGTCAGGAGCTCAAGCAGGGAGTGCTCGACAAGCTGGAGGGCGGCGACCTGAAGTTCGTGATCGACTTCGCGAACACCGGATACATCGACTCATCCGGGCTGGGCGTTCTGGTCAGTCTGTCGAAGAAGATCCGTGAGCAGGGTGGTGAGCTTCGCCTGTCCAGCCTCAACGAGGACCTGCGCACGCTCTTTGAACTCACGAAGCTCGATACGCTCTTCCGCATCGCCGACGACAAAGATCAGGCGCTCGAAGGCTTTTGATCGGCTGCCGCCATGAGTGATCACATGGACGAGGACCTCGTCCTCGAGATTCCGACCGACGTCCACTCCATCGCCGGTGCGGTCGATTACGTGATGAGCCGGTGTGTGGCCGGCCAGATGCACGCTCGAAAGCTGAACCTGAACTTCAGGGTCGGGCTCACCGAGGCGCTTTCCAACGCCATGATGTACGGCAACGGGCACGACCCGTCGAAGAACGTCGTCGTCGAGGTGGTCATGAGTCAGGGCTGCCTTCAGGCCACCGTTCGCGATCAGGGCACTGGCTTCGACCCGTCTTCGATTCCCGACCCGACGCTGCCCGAGAATGTTTCGCGGTCCTGCGGTCGAGGTCTCTTCCTGATGCGCGAGCTCCTCGACGAAGTGTGCTACAACGAGCGGGGTAACGAGGTAACGCTGGTCCTGCGGCTCGAGTCGGGCGGCGGCTTCGAAGGTAGCGCGCAGGCTTGAGTGACTCCGGCCGGCTCGTCCTGGGGGCGTTGCCGGAGCCGGTTCTCCAGACGCTCGAGCACTTCGAGAACGCGTTTGGGGCGGTGCTTCGTCTGATCGTTCCTCCCGCGGAGCCCGGCGCTGCAGACGAGGTTCTGTATCAATCGGCGGGAGACGTCGGGGGCGCGACCACTTCCGTCGTGACGACTGTCGTCCCGCACCTCGGTCCGGAACTCCAGTTGCAGGTATTGAGCGCCAGGACCGCTCCCGTCGAGTCCGTATCCGCTGCGCTGACGCCCGCTCTGGCTCAAGGATTCGAGGCGACTCGGGAGATCGAGTTCTTCACCTATGAGCTGAGCGAGCGCTTCGAAGAGATCAATCTGCTCTACTCGATCAGCGAAACGCTCGGCTCGACACTCGACATGGATTCGGGTGCCTCGACGATCCTCGCCGAGGTACGAGACGTCATGGGTGCGAGGCGTGGCTCCCTCTGGGTACATGAGTCGCACGATGACGCGCTCCACCTGGCCGCAGAGGTGGGCGACGACGGGCGGGTGGGTCCCCTCCGCGCGGACGATCCCGACACGATCACGTCCATGGTGTTTCGGGAGGGGCGCTCCATCATCGCATCACGGGAGCCAACCTCCGCAGAGAGAGAAGCGGGCGCGACGGCTGACTCGTTCCTCTCCGTTCCGATTCGATACACTCCCGGGAAGGGTGGATCTCGCACGGTCGGTGTGATCAACCTGATCGGTCGACTTGATGGAGGGGAGTTCAGCCCCGCGAACCAGAAGCTCCTGGCGGCGATTGCGTCTCAGATCGGAGCTGCGATCGAGAACCACCGACTCGTTCAGGAATCACTCTCGAAAGAGCGGATGTCTCGTGAGATGGAGCTCGCGCACGACCTCCAGATGAAGCTCCTTCCGAGTGTGGAGACGTTCGAGTTCGCGCAGGCTGCGGGGCGGGTTCAGCCGACGGAGCAGGTCGGCGGAGACTTCTACCAGCTTTTCGAGCTTCCAGGAGGGCGGATCGGCGTCATGCTGGGGGACGTTTCCCTCCACGGCTTCCCCTCCGCCCTCATCATGATGCTGACGATGAGTGCCGCGGGGATCTACGCGCGCGAGGCCGAGTCACCGGCCCTCGTCCTGCGCAAGCTCGACGACGCGCTCGCGGACGAGCTCGCGACCACCGAAATGTTCCTGTCGGTGTTTTACGGCGTCATCGACCCGGCCGCGGGCGTGCTCACGTACGCGAATGCGGGGCATCCGCACGCGTTCGTGCTTCGGTCGGACGGTGAAACCGAACGCCTCACCGCGACCGATCCACCGGTGGGATTCGCAGGTCCGGATTCGTACGGAGAAGAGAGCGTCGCGTGGTCGAGCGGCGAGGACGTCCTGTTGCTCTTCACGGACGGACTCTCGGACACGCTTGCGACAAAGGGTCTCAAGAACGGGGAAATGCAGGTCCTGGATTGCGCGGTCCGACACCGGTTCCGTGATCCGTCGGAGCTCATCGCGGAGCTGTTCGAGCTCTCCGCGGACGTATCGATGTCGGCACTCGCAGACGACCGTACCGCTCTGGTCGTTCGGGGCTGACGTGCGCGGCGGTGAAGCCGTGCGGGCCAAGAAGTCTCTCGGTCAGAACTTCCTGGTCGATGCGAACATCCAGCGGAAGATCGTGGATGCGCTCGGTGCGTCAGCTGACGACGAGGTACTGGAGATCGGCCCGGGCCGGGGCGCCCTCACACGTCATCTGGCCGGAGCCGTTCGGCGTCTGGCGCTCGTCGAGCTCGACGATGGCCTCGCGAAGGGACTGGCCGATCGCTACGGAGGACGATCCGACGTGGACCTCGTGCACGCGGACGTTCTCGATGTCGACCTGACGAGGCTTCTGGAGCGACCGGAGACGGCGCGTGTGATTGGCAACATCCCGTACAACATCACGACGCCGATCATCTTCAGGCTGCTAGAGCGCCCCCGCCCGCTCGACATCGTGCTGATGGTGCAGGCGGAGGTTGCGGATCGGATCACCGCCGAGGTCGGGACCAAGGCCTACGGGGCGCTCTCCGTCGGCGTGCGAACCGTCGCCCGGGCGGAGCGGCTCTTCAAGGTGGGGCGTGGGGCGTTCCGGCCCGTCCCGCGGGTCGAGTCCGCAATCGTACGGCTCACGCCGATCCGCCCCGAGCCCCTCACGAAGGAAGAGGAATCCCGTGTTCGCCGGCTGGTGAAGGCCTGCTTTCAATGGAGGCGCAAGCAGATCCGCAAGATCCTCCGCGATCACCCGGAGCTGCGGTACGAAGTCCGGAAGTTGGAGGAGGCGTTGGACTCGCTCGGTATCTCCGGAGAATCACGACCGGAGACGCTGGCACCGGAGCGCTTTGTCGCCCTGGCCGAGGCGTTGGGGTGACGTTCGCGTTGCCGCTGAAGAATCGCTCGCTTAGGTTTGTGAACCTTTTCACAAACACCTCAAAAGCCGCTTAAAAACTGGCGTTGTGGCGTATTCGTGAGCAGAAAGATCCCTGAGAGCACGGTGCGTCGATTGTCGCACTACCTCCGGTCTCTCGAAGGTTTCCCCGAGACCGGCGGTACCGTGTCCAGCGAGGAACTCGCGGCGCGTGGCCAGACCACGGCGGCTCAGGTCCGAAAGGACCTCTCGCACTTCGGCTCCTTC
>Ga0181579_10000626_pt1 | contig 28943 bp, 27 predicted proteins | sample 071ome_24_FD_132996 | JGI IMG/M metagenome (GOLD analysis project Ga0181579, IMG submission 132996) | Coastal salt marsh microbial communities from the Groves Creek Marsh, Skidaway Island, Georgia - 071402CT metaG (megahit assembly) | ecosystem: Environmental > Aquatic > Marine > Intertidal...
CCCTTCACGTTGATGGACACGGCGATGGGTGGCGCCGTCATGAGCACCATCGTCGACGGTCGTCGCTGCGCCACGATCGAGATGCAAACCCGCTACCACCGTCCGATCGCCGCCGGCACGCTGACCGCTACCGCCGAGATCATCACCGCCGGACGACGAGTCATGCACCTTCGAGCCGAAACTCGCGACGATGACGATCGCTTAATTGCGAGCGCAACCGCAAGCTTCGCGGTCTTCGAAGTCTGAGACCGCCCTCAAACTCGCTGACTCCGCGGTGGGACGGTCTCGCTCACCGTCCGGCCTCCACCGTGAGACCGTCGAGATCCGTCAATCGAGCCGCCACCGCTTCACGGGCGGTCTTCCACGTCCAGAACACGGGCCCTCGCGCCTCGAGCCAGGGCCGCAGAGCTTCGATCAGCGGCATGACTGCCGCAGGACGGCTGATGACCAGCCGTCCCTGAACCACGTCACACGTGTCGATCCGGGGGCGCTCGAAGCAGCCAACCCCAAAGAGTTCATCGATGATGTCGTGGAGCTCGACCAAATCACCACTCCCCCGCACAACCGCGCCCGCAGGAACCTGACCCGAAGCGAACCGCCCGTCGACGGCGCCCTCCTCCAACCACCGACGGGCGGGATCGGCTGGCCCAACGAGCTGCCGGTAGGCACTCCGAACCGCACCCTCATGAGCGCTCGAGCGACGCTCACTCATGCCACTCCGATCGCCGACAGTCCGAACACGGTCGTTCCCCGAACCTGGCCCGTTCACCAACCACCGCGATGGACTACCTCGCCGAAGTCCGGTCTCCGCCGGCCCGCCGACATCGAAGGCCGGTCCGGTGCTGGATGACCGACCGCGATCGCACCGATTGCCCGATACCCGGGCGGCACGCCGAACTCGACCCGCACCGCTTCCTCGTGTTCGAAGAGCCCGAAGAGAAGCGCGCCGAGTCCCTCGTCCTCAACGGCGAGCAGCACCGTCATCGCTGAGGCCCCACCGTCAACCCACCAGTACGGCACCGGCCATGCGGCCTCGTTCGCGCCCAACCCCGTCGACTGCTTATCGGGTTCGGCATAGCGACGAACATAGGCACCGGGCTCGATCCACGGAATGATGAGGACCGGCGCATCGAGCAGCTGAGGCCACGGAAAGGTGGGGCGTTTCTCGGGGGCGAGCGTGGTGTCCCAGTACCTGGTTACGTCGGCGCCCTCCAGCACAAGGAAGTGCAGCGATTCGGTCTTTCCTGCGGAAGGCCCCCGGCGGGCCAAGTCCAGAATGCGGTCGACCGACTCAGCGGGGACCCTCTCGCTGGTGTACGCCCGCGTCATTTGCCGCCCCCTGACGAGGCGACCGAACTCACTCATTTCCATGACCCCGGGACCGGGGTCAGAGGAGCTTCTCGAGATCCTCGGCCATCGCCCAGCCGAACACGATCAGGGCGTCGCCATTGGCAATGTCGAGATCATCGAACTGGGCCGCGACCGCAGCATCAACCTTCTCTGGCTTTGCGCTTGCATGGTCAAGCACCACCGCCTGGTTTCCATCACCACGAACAGTGAAGGCACGGTCTTCGTACTTGGAAGCGCCGATACCGAAGCGCTTAGCGAGGCGACGACCCCACGCCCGCTCTTCGCCAGAAGCTTTGTGCTCCGGGCGAGGAACGATGTCAGAAAGGCTCTTGTAGGCCTCGACCGCACCCGCGTCGTTCATTTGGGACCCAACGAGCACGTCCTCGTCAGGAAACGCCAGCACCGACCGACGCAACTGGTCGGTCATGATGGCTCGAAGCACGGTGTCGCGCTTGGTGTTGCGACAGACATGGCCAGCACCGATCAGGATGCTCGGGGTGCCGCCGATGCGCTCGAGTGTGCAGAACGAAAAGCCACGAACCTTGCCGCCCTCGCTGGCGACGGTGCACAGCACCCACGCCTCGGCTTGCTTGGACAACATGCCGACTTCGAAGGCATTGGGCGAGTCAGCGCAGAGATCGGCCATCTCGGCCAACTCCGCATCACTCAGCGCCGTGCAGTCCTTGGTGTCGACCTCGATTGCCATGCGATTTCCCCAGTTCCTCACCCCGATTACGGAGCCTCCAGTTTTCAGGGAATTGGCGCATTTCGCAACCCGGCTACGAGGGCCAATCATCTGGCAGCGGCCGCACCGGCAGGTTCGCATCGACAGCAGCCGACCTGATACCGCTGCCTGACGCCTCGATGAGCGCCACTCCGGCCCCAACCTTGCGGCACGGCGCCGGGACCTGTTCGCATTCACCGCCAGGTGGGGTCATGACAAGCCACGAGGCAGGCGCGTCCCCCCAGTGGGCCCGCAACAGCCACGTCCGTCGTTCGTAGGCCGGGAAAAGCACCGGGTGATCGAGGATGCTGGAGCATCCGTACGCCAGCGTCGACGCCGACGCGAGATACGGCCCGACGATCCCTTGCTGATCAGCAGCGTTACACACGACGTTGAGGTCATCGACCTGCCAGACACTGAGCGCTTGGTCCTGACCCAGGGCCGCCTCGTAGTCCCCCACCGAGTCGAATCCGACCCGAACGACCAGGCTCAGGGTGGCGATGACGGCCACACCCATTGCTGCGGCCGGCGTGTTGATCCGGGCTCGGGCAACGCGGCTGACGGCCGTGATCACGACGACGGCAACCGGCAGACCCATCAGACCTCGACCGATGGAGACAATCTCCGAGGTCGCTGTCCAGGCCCGAATCGATCCCTCGGAGGCAAAGAAGGCAACGAGGCCGGCCATGACGACCGCAGCGGCGGCACGTCCCCCACGCTCGGCACGGACAACACCCACGAGCACAGCCGCCGCCACCACGAGGAAAGCACCGATGGCTTGAGCGCGGTCGTCGACGAGGAGCTCAGGCCCATAGGTTCGCAGCGCGGCGGTCGGATGCTCGACATGCCACCGGATCACGTTCGCCGAGAACGATGAACTCGGTGAAGGGTGGAGGTCGTAGGCCGGATTCGCCGCGTGATGGACCGCCCTCCCCACGAAAAGGATACCAGCGGGCACGACCGAGGCACCGATCCAACGAACGGGCAGTTCGGCGCGGTCTTGATCGAACATCCAGACGAGGACCGGCCCAACGATCAACGCGGTCGAGTAGTCGAAGAGCAGCGCAACACTCGACAGCCCAACGACAAGCACCCACCGCCATCGCCGGTCGCCGACCGAGAACGCGACGGCGACGGCGATCGTGGCCAAGAACCGGGGCGCCGCGGTCGCCCACAAGAGCGCCGAGGCGGTGTACCTCGTCGCCACGATCAGCGGGACCAGCACCACTGCGACGCCATGCCAGGGTCCGACACGACGCAGAACCGCCCAGCCCAACGCACCCCACTGCACAACGAACATCGCTGCCAGCGACACGACAATCGCCAGACGCGGTGCCATCCCCAAACCGACCAAGGGCGCGGCGGGGAACGCTTCGAGCGACGAACCGTAAAACTGACCAGGAAAGTCGATCTGATGGAGACGTCCGTGGGCGAGATCGCGTGCGGCGAGCCCAAGAATCTCGAGATCTTCATGCGTGTAGACCGCCGGCAGGCGCACCACCAGCCAGATCGTGTGCAGCGTGAGAGCGGTGAACGCAAGGGCGAACCACCGCACCCCCTGATGCTCGGAGGTGTCGGCCGGCGACGGTCCCAACCGCGACGTTCGCTCAGACCAGAATCGCATCAGGCCCGAAGGCAACCCGGAGCTCGGCAACGACACCGTTGGCGCTGTCGACCGCGAAATCGTCCGGCAGTCGAAGAACCTGTCGTTCGCTCAAGTGCAGCTCCACCGGCGCATCACCAGGATGAGCGCTCAGAATCGATTTCAACTCATCGATACGCTCGGGCCGCTGGTTCTCCTGAGACAACCGGACTCGCACCGGGGCATTGTCGCTGAGGTCTTCGACGATCTCGATGTCCTGAGCGAACAACTTGGGCAAGTCGTCTCCGTTCTCAGTTCTGCCACGGATCATGACGATCGCATCGTCCTGAAGCTTTGGGCCGTGCTCCTGCATCGTGCGGGGAAACACCATGACCTCGACCGAACCTTCGAGATCCTCGAGCTCGAACACCGCCATGAGGTCGCCCTTGCGCGTCCACTTGCGCTGCAGATTGGTGATCACCCCACCAACCTTCACGATCGCGCCGTCCGAGAGTTCCGCAAGGCCCGCAACACCCGTGTCTGCCTTGCGGCGAACCTGGGCCTCGAACCCCAGCAGTGGGTGATCCGAGATGTAGAGCCCGAGCATCTCTTTTTCGTTCGCCAGGCGCGGCATCTTGTCGAACTCGACCTCTGGTACCGACGGCCGCTCATCGAAGGTCGGGCCCTGGTCGTCGAGCGACCCAAAGAGCGACATGACCCCCATGTCGTGCTCCTTCCGGCGCTGGACCGTCAGATCGATGATCTGCTCGTACACCTGCAGCAGGCCCTTGCGGGGGTGGCCCAAGCAATCAAAGGCGCCGCCCTTAATGAGCGATTCGATCGTGCGCTTGTTGAGTGCTTCGATCTCGACCCGTTCGACAAAGTCGACGAACGACTCGAACGGGCCACCTTCCTCACGCGCGGCAAGGATCTTTTCGACGACGCCCTCGCCCACATTGCGGATCGCCGAAAGCCCAAAGACGATGTTGCCCGGATGCCCGCCCTTCGGGGCACTCCCGGGCGCATAGGGACCACCGTCCCACTCCGGGTTGGGGACAGGGGTGAAATCGGAATCCGACCGGTTGATGTCGGGCACCTCGACCGTGATACCCATCAGCCGGCATTCGTTCAGATACACCGCGGCGGACTCGAGCTTGGTCTTGACCGACGTGAGCAAGGCCGACAGGTACTCGACGGGGTGGTTCGCCTTCAGATAGGCGATCTGGTACGCCACATAGCCGTAGCCATACGAGTGAGACTTGTTGAAGGCGTAATCGGCGAACTGGGCGATGATGTCGAACATTTCGACGGCGAGCGAATGGTCGTACCCCTGCGTAACCACACCGCTCGTGAACTTCTCTCGCTCCTTCTCCATCGCCTCGCGAATCTTCTTGCCCATTGCCTTGCGGAGCGAGTCCGCTTCGGCGAGCGAGTAGCCCGCGAATTTCTGCGCCATTCGCATGACGCTCTCCTGATAGATCATCAGGCCATAGGTGTCGCCGAGGAGCTCCTCTGCGTCCGGATGGATGTACTCGACTGGTTTTCGACCGTTCTTTCGGTCGGCGTAGTCGTTGTGCATGTTGGCCGCCATCGGGCCGGGCCGATACAGCGCAACGAGGGCCGCAACATCGTCAAAGGTGGTCGGAGCAAGCGACCGGATGAGCGCACGCATCGGCGATGACTCCAGCTGGAACACCCCGATGGTGTCGCCCCGCTTGAGCAGCTCGAAGGTGGGTTCATCATCGAGCTCGATGGCGTCGATGTCGAGATCGATGCCCTTGATCTGCTTGATCAACGCAAGACAGTCGGAGATGACGTCGAGGTTTCGCAGACCCAGGAAATCCATCTTGAGAAGGCCGAGATCTTCGACCCCGTGCATCTCGTACTGGGTGACGACCGGCGCTTCCTCGATCGGCTTGCCTGACTCGGGCTTGCGTTGGATCGGCAAGTACTCCGTGAGCGGCTCGTTCGTGATCACCACCGCTGCTGCGTGAATTCCGTCCTGGCGACGGAGCCCCTCTAGCCCCTTTGCGACCTCCACGACCCGGGCCACATCGGCATCAGTCGTGACCATGTCGCGCAGTTCACCGGCCGACTTGTAGCCGTCGATGTATTTCGGGTGTTCCTCGAAGCAGTACTTGAGCGGGGTGTCGCGACCCATGATGAGCGGCGGCATGGCCTTCGCCACCTTGTCCCCGACCGAGTACGGATACCCCAGCACACGAGCGGCGTCGCGCACCGCAGCTCGGGCCTTGATCTGGCTGAAGGTCACGATCTGGGCGACACAGTCACGACCGTACATATCGGCCGCATAACGGATCATGTTGTCCCGGTAGCGCGTGTCGAAATCCATGTCGATATCGGGCATCGACACCCGTGACGGGTTCAAAAAGCGCTCGAACAGCAGGTCGTACTTGATCGGGTCAAGATCGGTGATCCAAAGGGTGTAGGCCACGGCACAGCCAGCTGCGGAGCCGCGGCCGGGGCCGACGCGGATGTCGTTGTCGCGGGCAAACCGGATCAGATCCCAGGTGATGAGGAAGTAGGCCGAGAAACCCATGTTGTCGATGACGCCCAACTCATAGTCGAGCCGGTCAACGATTTCCTTCGATAGATCTCGCCCCCAGCGCTTGTAGGCGCCTTCGTACGTGAGGTGGCGGAGATACTCGGTGTCGGTCGTGAAGCCCTCAGGAAGCGGGAACTCCGGGAGTTGGGGCTTACCGAACTCGATCTCGACATCGCATCGCTCTGCGATCCACAGGGTGTTGTCGCACGATTCGGGAACCTCGGCGAACAGCCGCCGCATTTCCCCTGCGGTCTTGATGTAGTGCCCATCGCCGTGGAACTTGAACCGGTCGGTGTCGCTGAGCAGCGAGCCGGTCTGCACACACAGCAGTGCGTCGTGGGCTTCGGCATCATGCTGGTGGGTGTAGTGAGAGTCGTTGGTGGCCAGGATCGGCGCCTGGATCTTCTTTGCGATCTCCAGTAACTGTGGGTTGGTGGTTCGCTGCTCCGGAATGCCTTGGTCTTGAAGCTCGATGAAGAAGTTGTCGCGGCCGAAGATTTCCTGAAAGCGAGCTGCGTGCTGCAACGCCGCCTGCTCCTGGCCTTGCATGAGCGACTGGAGGACGTGGCCGCCGAGACAACCCGATGTTGCGATGACCCCCTCGCTGTACTGATCCAACAGCTCCCAGTCCGCTCGGGGCTTGTAGTGGTAGCCCTCGAGATAGGCCTTCGAAGAGATCTGGATCAGGTTCTGGTAGCCGACATTGTTCTCCGCCATCAGGATGGCGTGGTAGTAGAGCTTCTTGCCCCCGCCGACATCGCCGCCGGAATCATCGGATTTGCCCCGTCGGCTGGGTCGTTCGGTTCGGCTCTCGTGGGCGAGATAGATCTCGGTGCCGATGATCGGATTGACACCCTGGTCTTTGCACCCCCGGTAGAAGTCGAGGACGCCGTACATGTTGCCGTGATCGGTGATTGCCATCGCCGGCTGCCCGTCGGCCGCGGCCGCGGCGATCGCTTCGTCAAGTCTCGACGCACCGTCGAGCATTGAATACTCGGTGTGCACGTGAAGGTGGGCGAACGAATCCGCCATAGACGAGCTCCTCAGCATGGCTGGGGCCCAGCCGCACCTGTGGAAGCGCTTGTGGACCCCCTGTGGACAAATCACACGGGTGTGATTTCGAACCTACCCGGCCCGACGAGCCCCCACAAGAGCCATGTGCAACTCGTCGGTGCCGAGCTCAGAGATAGGTGCCTGGACGGGTCTCAGACGGCTCAGACGACGGGTCGTCAGACGACGGTCCGAGTTCCCCGCGCATCGACTGGAGCTGCTGCTGCGCTGCCATCTGCTGCGCGAACAACATCGCCTGCATCCCCTGAACCAGCCCCTCGAGCCAGCCAACCAGCTGGGCTTTGGCGATCTGCAACTCGCCCGCCGTCGGCGTTTCGTCAGCAGAAAATGGCAACGCCAACCGCCCGAGCTCGTCGCGCAGGTCCGGCGAAAGGGCAGCTCCGAGCTCGGACACGGACGTGTCATAGATATCGCGAAGCCGGTCGCGACTCGGCTCGTCGAGTTCCATCGAGCGCAACTCCTCGAGGAGTTGCTTCATCATCGCCCCGATCCGCATGACCTTGGCCGGGTGATCGACCGTCTCATCGACCTCGTCGGCATCGACCGGATCGACGACTTCTACCTCGGTCCGGGCAACCTCGGTGGGCGGGCTGGTGGGGCGAGGTTCGGTGACCTCGAACTCGGGTGTGGTCTCGCTCATGGGCTCTCAGGTCGTGAAGAAGAGAAGGGGGACATGCATCTCGTCAGGAGTCAGTGAACCATGACGACCCCGCAACCACGACTGCGAGCCTTCGACCGGATCGACGAACCACCAGTGGTCACGAGCCACGATCGCCACATCACCCAACCGACGCCGAGCGGTGTCGGACACGGTCGGACCAAACCACCCTTCGTCGATGGTCTGGGCCGCAGAGCGAACCCACGCACGGTCGCCATGATGGAGTTCCGCCGCAGCAAGCAGGTCAGCTGCGTGCCCTGGCACGGCGTGCAGCCAACGGAAGCGCCCCTCGCCGCTCTGTCGATCAACGTGGGCGAGGACCTCGGGCGCCAACTCGGTTCGACCGTCGGTGCAGTCGACCTGACCGTGGTCGGCGGTGATGACGAGCGCTGCGTTGCGGGGCAGATCCATCATCAACTCCCCCACCATTCGGTCAACGGCCGCGAGTTCGGCCCGATAGTGCTCACCGAACGCAAATTCGTGAGTGATTTTGTCGATCCCGTCGTAGTAGGCGTAGACGAATGGCTCCCCCGCGGCGACTGCCCGGCGGACCTCGACCGGCAGGGTCGGCAGCGTGCGCCAACCCTGCTGGCGGGTGTCCGCGAGATGGGCTCGGGTGAACCCCGTCTTGCGGAACGGGGCGTTCTGCACAACCACAGGCCGCTCGCCCCGAAACGCCGGAACCGACTGGAATACTTCAGGAACGATCTGTTCGCGAGCGTCGCCCCGAGGCGTCCGCCACGACAACAGATTCAGGACCTCGCCGTCGACATCGATCCGGTACCCGACAACCCCGTGGTCACCAGGATGCGTTCCCGTCACGATCGACGTGAGGGCGGCGCTGGTGGTCGACGGGGCGATCGTGGTGATCGGTCCACCAGCGAGCGCAGCAAGCGTTGGCGCCACCTGCGCATGCGCTTGCAACTGATGCCACCCCAGCCCATCGATCACCAACAGCACAACCGTTGTCGCATCGACGACCTCGGCAGGGAGCAGCGTGTCGTCAGGGCTCGGGTTGAGCAGTGCGGGAACGATCTTGCTGACACATCCGCCGGCCCACGCAGGGAGGGTTGGAGCGGTCGGATCCATCAGCCGACTCTACCGATGGGTGGGCGACACTCAGCGGCAGACGGCCAGCACCCCAGCCAGGTCCTCCGGCAGTGGGGCGTCGAACGCCACCTCTTCACCGGTACCCGGATGCGTAAACCGGAGTTCGGCCGCGTGAAGAAAGGGCCGGCCTGGATCAAGGCCAGGTCGTCCGCCGTCATAGTCACGATCACCGACAACCGGATGACCGATCGCTCGAAGGTGCACCCGGATCTGATGGGTGCGACCGGTCTCCAGACGACACTGGATCAACGTTGCGGTCACCGGCTCATCGAAACGGGAGTTCACCGTGTAGTGGGTGACCGCCCGGCGCCCGCTCTCGCTCACGGCCATACGAGTCGGATGACGGGTCGACCGTCCGATCGGTGCATCGATCGTGCCTTGATCCGTGTCGAGATGCCCCCACGCCAACGCGAGATAGAGCCGCTCCGGCTCGTGGGCCGACATCTGCTCAACCAACTCGAAGTAGGCATCCTCGGTCCGTGCCACGACGAGCAGGCCCGATGTTCCCCGATCAAGACGGTGCACGATGCCGGGACGGTGGAGCTCCCCCACCTCCAGCAACTCGGGATACCGAGCGACAAGCCCATTCACGAGCGTTCCGTCGGGCTGGCCAGCCCCAGGGTGCACGACAAGCCCGGCAGGCTTATCGACGACGATGACCTCGGCGTCTTCGTGGACAACGGTGAACGCCACACCGGGATCCGGGCGTGGCGTCGGATCCTCGAGCGGAGGCAGTACCACGGTGACCGTCATGCCAGCCTCGACCCGGCGCGACGCAGCGGTCACAACTGCCCCGTCGAGACGCACGGCCCCGTCGTCGATCAGCGCCTTGGCTGCACTTCGACTCCGACCGGTGAGTGCGGAAACCACCCGATCGATCCGGTCCTGGTCGAATGCCTCCGGAAGGATCTCATCAATGACCTCTCCGGCGGTGTCGTTCACGTCTCGACTCGGACCCCAGGCGGGCCTGGTCAGCGTCGGCCGAGGCCGCCGACCTTGTACTCGACGCGCTCAGCAGCCCAGGGGATCGCCTTCAGGCGGTCCTGCGGGATCGGCTTGCCAGAGACGACACAAACGCCGTACGTGCCCGCCTCAACGCGTGCGAGTGCGGCATCGATCTGTTCCACCGCTGCCCGAGCCTGGTTCGACAGGGCGATATCACGCTCGCGTTCGACTGCGAGGGTGTCGCCTTCACCCGATTCTTCGTCGAACTGAACGTCGCCGGGCTCGCGACCCTCGATGAGAGCGTCGGCTTCGGCCCGATAGGTCTCCTCCGAATGCAGGTATTTGGCCCGCTCCTCGATGAGTCGGGCCTTCATTTGGTCGATGAACTTTTTCCCAAACGGCGACTTCACGTTCGGCTTCTGCGTCGTCTTCTTGGACGTAGCCTTCTTCGACCGCGCAGCCTTCTTGGCCGTGACTTTCTTAGCCGTGGCCTTCTTGGACGGCGCAGCCTTCTTGGCCAACGTCTTCTTGGCCGCAGCCTTCTTGGCTGTGGTCTTCTTGGTGGCCTTCTTCGCGACAGCGTTCTTGGACGGCGCAGCCTTCTTGGACGCCTTCTTCGCCGACGTCTTCTTCGCCGCAGCCTTCTTGGTGGCCTTCTTCGCCGATTTCTTCGCTGTCGCCATCGCAGTCGTCCCTTCGGTCCCGCCCACGGGCGCTCAGACCGGGGGTGAGGCGCGCAGTGTAGGCCCCTCGACCGCGAAAGACGCGGATCATCACCGCGACATCAGCGACGCCGGCTAAACCAGCCCCGCTCGTTGGTGTCGTCGCCGCCATCGAAGAAGGCAGCGAGCGCATCCTCACCGAATTCTTCCGGTCCGCCAGTGGCAACTGCGTCACGCAACTGATCGATGAACTGATCGCCGTCGGACGACTCCTGCGGGGTGAAGAGGAACTCGTCGGTGCGGGGCTCGGCCGCCGATGGCTGCCGCAACTCGTCGAACCAACCGTCCTCCGAGGTGGTCTCGACATCCTCAGCGGTCATCAACCGGGGTGGGGCGACGGCTGCGGCGACATCAGCAGCCGGGGCAGCCTCATCCACATCCGCCATCGGGGGCTCACCGATCCCTTCCGGATCGAGAAGGTCCACGTCGAAGACCAGGGTTGGTTCGCCTGAATCCAACGTGTCATCGCCGGAGTCGCCATCGATTGAGATCGCCGGCGCGTCGTCACCCGGCAACGGGGCGACCTCTGCATCGAGCAGAACCGGCGCCTCGAACGCTTCTTCGATGCTGCCTTCTGCGTTGGGCTCGGAGGGTTGCTCCAACTGCTCCGGAGCGAGATCCAAGACCGGATCGGCAGACGTCTCGTCCGCCTCGTCGACTCGGGCGGCGTCTGCCTCGAGATCGGCGGAGTTGTCGTCGACCACGACTGCGTCGATCGCCCGGGTCGGCTCTTCTTCCACATCTGGTCCCGCCTCGTCGAGTGAGGAGTCGGGTTCAGTCGCTGCCTCCGTCACTGGTTCCGGCATCTCAGCCCCACTGATCGCCGGGGCCTCTGGTGCTCGGAACGCTTCGGGAGCCTCGACGAGTTCGGTGAGGGCTGCGATCGACGCCGAGAGCGACAACCGGGTCTCAGCCAGATGCTGCTCAAGGATCGCAATGTCCTCGCTGACCAACGCTCGGTGACGCTCAAGTTCGGCGACCTCGCCGGCGACGCGGGCCTGCTCGGCGGCGATCGCGCCCGCCGCCGTCTCTTCCGCCTCGGCGATAATCCGGCGACGATCCGTCTCTGCCTCGGCCAGCACGAGCGAGGCATGATCATCGGCCTCGCGCCGGGTGCGCTCGGCGTCGGCGGTGGCGTCACTGCGCATGGCCTCGGCCTCGGCTTCGGCCTCCTCGATCGCGGCGTCAGCGGTTCGCTGCGCAAGCACCAAGACGCGGCTCAGCCGAGCATCGTCCTGGTCGCTGAGACCATCGTCGGAACCGGCCGCCCCGTTGCGAACTTGGCCTTCTGCGGCGATGACCCGTTCCTGGAGTTCCGCGATACGGCCTTGCACCATCGCTGCGGCCTTGGCCACCCGGTCGACGTAGGCGTCGACCTCGTCGACGTCGTAGCCGCGGAAGCGCTCGTTGAACTCGATGTCGTGGAAGAGGGGTGAGAGTTCGTCCATAGAGCGAACCCTAGATGCCGCACTCTGCTCAGTGAGGGATCGCTTGGGTCGGCTCAACCCCGCTCACCTTGGGATCACGAACAGAGGATGCCGGTGAGGATCTGGATCCCGATAATCACGACGATCGGCGACAGATCGAGGGCGACCGACCCGAGGCGAACCGCCGGCAACGCTCGCCGCAGCGGGCCAAGAACCGGATCGGTCAGCACGAAGAGGAAGCCCGCCACCGTGGCCATGAACCCGTCGGGGTCGAGAGGAAACCAACTGAGCACGATCCGGACGAAGATCGCGACGAGATACAGCTGGAGCAGTGTGCAGATGATGAACATCGTTGATCAGTACAGAGCCCGACGCGTCTCAGCTTCGGAGATCTCAACGTCGGCAGGAGTCAGGAGGTACACCTGGTCAGCAACGCGATCCATTTTGCCGCCGAGTGCGTAGCAAAGGCCGCTGGCGAAATCGACAAGCCGACGACGGAGGTCACGATCTGCGCCCTGCAGGTTCACGATGACGGCCTGCCCGACCTTGAAGCGGTCGCCGATGGCTTGGGCGTCATTGAACGTCGTCGGGCTGATGGCGTGAGGGCTGGCAGACCGGGAGTCGACAATCCGCACGGCCGGCTGGACCTCGTTGGATGGCGCCCCCGGTTCGGGAGCAACCGGACGTTCGGCTGCTGGTGCGGGATTGTCGCTGGGAACGACTCGGACGGAACCGGAGGGCTCGGGCCGAGACGACGCGACCGGCCGGACAGTAGACGACGGTCGGGGCGCAGCGGCTTGCGCGGGCGACGGCTCTGCCACCGCCCGCATTGCCGGACGGGAGGCACCGGTGCCTGGCTCGGCAGCTTCGGGGTTCGGCGCATAGTCGTCGAACGCGTCGTATTCCTCGTCGGGCCCGAGGCCCAAGTAAATCAATGTCTTCTTCAGCATGGACACAACTGCCCTCCTTGGTGAGAGGCTAGTCCCAGTGTGAGGGGCGACGGTGGCATCCTCGGCCCTGAGCCGTGATCATCGGCGCTCACCGAAAAGGTCGCGACCAACCCGCACCATCGTGGTGCCTTCGTCGACGGCGATCTCAAGGTCGGCGGTCATTCCCATCGAACACTCGCGCAGGCCCAGCTGGTCGACGAGACGCCGCAGCTGAGCGAAGCCAGGTCGGGCCGCTTCAGGCTCGGCCAGCAACGCCACCCCCATCAAGCCGACAACGTCGAGGCCAGCGTCCACCGCCGTCGAGACGAGCGATTCGGTCTCCGCCGGCGCCACACCGCCCTTGCTGTCTTCGCCGGAAATGTCGACCTGCACCATGATCGAGGCACCCGGTGCCCGTTTCGCAATCTCGCGAACGAGTTCGGGCCGGTCGACGCTCTGCCAGACGTCGACCACCGGGGCGAGGCTTCGGACCTTGTTTCGCTGGAGGCGACCAATGAAGTGCACCGTCGGGTCAGTCGTGATCTCCGCCAGCTTGGCGACTGCCTCCTGGGCATAGTTCTCGCCCACATCAACGAGCCCGGCAGCCACCGCAGCGTCGACCGCATCGGGGCCGAAGGTCTTGGTGACCGCAACGACCCGCACCACATCGCCACCGGCTGCGTCGAGTCGGGCGCGCAGCGCCGCCGCTCGCTCGGCCACCGTTGCGGCGTCGACCGGCGTCATATCGCCACCAGTCGCGCTGCAGTGACCTGGCGGCCGGTGTCCCTGCGAACCCGATGAGAGAACCACCGGTCATCGGCAGTGTCGAACCCAAGGTCATCGATCGACACCACCTCCGCTCGCTGAAGCGCGCGCGTCACTGCGAGTGCCATATCCAAGGCAAGGTCACCGTCGGAGGTCTGGGCTCGGGCGGGGCCGCCAACAGCTGCTTCGACCTGCGCCAGTTCCTCGTCGCCGAAGGCGTAGGCGGCGGGGCGGATACAGGGCCCGAGCACTGCGTGAATCGGGCCGGGCTGGCGGGATCGCATTGCCTCAATGGCGGTGTCGAGCACGCCGGCCACGACGCCGCGCCAGCCGGCATGGATGACACCGAGCACGGCATCACCGATCAGCACGACCGGAACACAATCGGCGGTCTGGACACAGAGCACCGCACCCAGCAACTCGGTGACGGCGCCGTCTGCTTCCTCCCCGGCACCCTGACCGACATGATCTACCCCGATCACTTGGGCGCCGTGCACCTGGCGGAGCCACGTCCACTCACCGTCGAAGACGTGCGCTCGCCGTTCAGCCAACTTCTCCGCCGATCCGTCCACCCGAAAATCACCGTCGTGACGATCGGTCACACAGATCTCGACGGCACCCGCCGAGCCGGCGGGTACCCGCCGGTACCGCACGGGGCTACTTCAGGAACGACGGGACGTCGAAGTCGTCGTCGCCCAGATCGAGGTCGTCCTCGTGATCGGTTGCGAACACGTCGGCGATCGGAACGTCGCCGTTCTCATCACTGCTGTCCGGAGCAGATCCGCGCACCGGCGCCGATGTGCGGATCGATGAGGACTCGTCCCATCGATCAAAACCGGCTGCGATCACGGTGACCCGGACGTCCTCACCCATTTCGTCATCGATGACAGCGCCGAAGATGATGTTGGCGTCTTGGTGGGCGACGCCATGAATGATCTCGGCAGCTTCGTTGACCTCGAGCAGACCGAGGTCCGGGCCGCCCGAGATGTTGAGCAGGATGCCGCGGGCATTCTCGATCGAGGCCTCGAGCAGTGGGCTCGAGATTGCCGCCCGGGCCGCAGCGACGGCGCGTCCCTCACCACTCCCATGGCCAATCCCCATCAGTGCGGAGCCAGCGTCGACCATGACGGTGCGGACATCGGCGAAGTCGGTGTTGATCAGGCCCGGGGTGGTGATCAGATCAGTGATGCCCTGCACGCCCTGCAACAGGATTTCGTCGGCCATCTTGAAGGCGTTGAGCATCGACGTGTCGTTCGACGCAACCGACAGCAGTCGGTCGTTCGGGATCACGATGAGGGTGTCGACCTTGTCTTTCAGCTTCTGGATGCCCTGTTCGGCCTGCACCGAGCGCCGACGACCCTCAAAGGCGAAGGGGCGGGTGACGACGCCGATCGTCAGTGCACCTTGGCTCTTCGCAACCTCGGCGATGACGGGCGCCGCGCCGGTGCCCGTGCCACCACCCTTGCCTGCGGTGATAAACACCATGTCGGCACCGGAGAGCGATTCCCGGATCTCGTCGACGTGCTCCTCGGCTGCCTGGCGGCCCACCTCGGGGTCAGAGCCAGCGCCGAGGCCGCGGGTGAGTTCTCGCCCGATATCGAGCTTCTCATCAGCGTCGCTCATGAGCAGCGCTTGTGCGTCGGTGTTGGCGGCGATGAACTCGACGCCTTTCAGCCCGGCATCGATCATGCGGTTGACGGCGTTGACCCCGCCACCACCCACACCGACAACCTTGATGACAGCCAAATAGTTTTGTGGATCAGACATCACGATGGACTCCTCCGTGCGAGGAAATTGGTACCGCCCGCGCACGAACGACGTGCCGGATTGAGCGACCGTACACCCGATGGGTGCGCATACTGGGGACGCTCTTCGCCAGCGACGGTCATGAGCTCCATCTCCTGGCTCGTGAGCGCACCGTCGCCGTCACGACGTCGGGAGTTCATCGCCGCAGCGGAACACCAGCGGAAGCTCGGCGATCCGGACATCGATCACCTCGATGCAGCTCAGATCGACTCGCCCGAGTGTGGTGCGCACGGCGTCGAGCTTGGCCGACACGTCGGCCGGGATGCCGAGTTCGGCGCGTGCGCCGCCGATGAGTTCCAACACGATCTCTGCAACCTCGCCCCCGTCGTACTCGATGCCATACGTCTCAATCCATGGAACCAAATCAGCGGGAACTGCCTCGATCACCGGGAGCGCCGGGACCGCAAACGACTGGATATCGCCAAGTGAACCCTGGGCGGTGACGGTGATCACCGGAAGGTCGCCGGTGGCAGCGGTGACGGTGCGGGCGATGGCAACCCCTTCTTCGTCGATCACGACTCCCCCGCCATCTCCGGTTGGCAGAAGCGCGATCGGGAGCCGCCGAGTGACGTCGACACTGATCGTTGCGGGCCACTTGCGCGCGACCTCTGCATTCTTGACCCACGGAAGTGCCGTAACGGCGTCTGCCGCCGCGTCGAGATCGACATCGAGCATGGGCGTGCCGAGTTCGAAACCCGTCGCCGCGACGACCTCGTCGGCTTCACTTCCGAACGCCCCCGCCACCTCGACCCGGTCGAGATCGAGCAGCGCCGACCGGGTGATGCCATAGCCACCTGCGATCAGGCCGGCAAGACCGAGCGCGGCGAGGAGAACGCGAAGTCGTCGCCGTCCCTCGGCTCGCCGAACGGCGATACGCCGCTGACGCAAACGGGGATCAATCGAGGCGGTCATCGTCGCCAGGGAACCTCATGCTCCTCGAAGCCAACGAGATGCGTCTCTGGGTGGAGTTCCACACCATGGGTGTGTTCCACCAGGTTCCGCACCTCAATCATCACTTGGAGCACGTCGGCCGCGCGGCCGCCCTCGTCGGCCTGGATGAAGTTGGCGTGTTTCTCCGACACGGCAGCCGTGCCGATACGAAGCCCCTTTCCACCCGCCGTGTCAATCAAGCGGCCGGCGCTATCGCCCTCGGGATTCGTGAAGACCGACCCGGCGTTCTGACCGCCCGGCTGGTTGTCGCGACGCCACTGCACGATCTCGGCCATCTCCGCCTTGCCCTTGCGCTCATCGCCCGGCGTCAGCGCGAGCCGACATCCGACCACCAACTCATCAGGCCGAAGCGCTGAGGAGCGGTACGACAGTTGGAGTTGTTCGGCAGGAACGATGCGTCGTTCTCCGGCTGCGAAATCGACGATGTCTGCGTCCATGACCGCATCACGCATCTCCGCCCCGTGCCCGCCGGCGTTCATCCTTACTGCGCCACCAATCGATCCCGGGACACCGACCGCCCACTCGAAACCCGTGAGTCCGTAGCCGACCGTCGTGCGAGCAACGACGGGAAGCTTCGCGGCCGCACCGGCAATCACCACGGTCTCGTCAACGACGTTGATGGCGGCGTAATCGCCAGCCATGTGCACGACCAGACCGTGGAACCCGCGGTCGGCGACCAACATATTGCTACCCAAGCCGAGGGTTCGGACCGGGATGCCCGTGCCAGCAACCGCCGCAGCAACCCGACTCAGCGTGTCGTGGTCGTCGATGACCACCATCGCTGCAGCCCGACCGCCAACCCGGTACGTCGTCAGCGATCCCATCGGCACGTCGACAGCGATCTTGTCGCCGAGTTCATCCATCAACCGCTCGATGACGGCGAACAGGGTTTCGCTCACGCTGCGCCCCGATGCTCGAGTCGGGCGATCACCTGGTCCGGCAGACCCGTGAGATCACCGGCACCGAGTGTGAGGCACAGGTCGCCTTCCTGCAGCTTCGCCGTGAGCCAGGCTGCAGCATCGTCGAGCCTCGGCATCCAGGCGACGCTCGCCCACGGGTTGGCATCGAGAATGGCCTCGACGATCAACTTGCCGGTGATCCCAGGGCGGGGGGTCTCTCCCGAGCTGTAGATATCGGTCACGATGACCACGTCAGCCGACTCGAACGACTGGGCGAAGTCCTGCCACAGCGCTGCCGTTCGGCTGTAGCGATGGGGCTGAAAGACACAAACAACCCGCCCCCATCCGCCGTCACCGGCCGCAGCAAGCGCCGCTTCGACCTCGGTCGGGAGATGGGCGTAGTCGTCGACGAAGGTGACACCGTCGATCTCACCCCGAAACTCGAAGCGGCGAGCGACACCGCCGAACCGGGCTAATGCCTGCGCTGCGGCCTCGACCTCGCCGCCAGCAGCGAGAGTGGCTACAAGCGCAGCTGCGGCGTTGCGTGCATTGTGCATGCCCGGGGTGGGCAGCGTGACCCGGACAAGGTCGACCTCTTCGTGACGAAGCGTGAAGGTCACCGACGCACGGCTGCGCTCGACCTCCACCATGCGATAGGCAGCCGCCTCATCGGTTCCGTATGTGATCCCAGGGACGGCACGGTGCACCTGCATGGCACCGGGGTCATCAGCGCAATACACCCGAGTTGTCGCCGCCGACGCGAACTCCTCGAAGGCGGCCATGAGCTGATCTGGGTCGTTGTCGTAGGTCTCAAGATGGTCCGGCTCGACATTGGTGATGACTGCGATCTCGGCACCGAGCGACAGGAACGTGCGGTCCGATTCGTCGCCCTCGATCACGAACCAGTCCCCGTCAGACCACACGGCACCCGAACCGATCTCGTTCACGTCGCCACCGATGATGAACGAGGGGTCGAGATCAGCTTCGACCATCGCCATGGCGAGCATCGAACTCGTGGTCGTCTTGCCGTGGGTGCCTGCCACCACGATCGTGCGTCGCTCGGCCGAGATCGCCGGCAGGATGTCGCTCCGGCGAAGGACGGGGATGTCTCGCTGGCGCGCTGCCTTCACCTCGGCGTTGTGCTCGGGGATCGCCGTGCTGATCGCGACAAGATCGACATCGCCCACGTGCGACGCATCATGTCCAACCCGGATGTCCATGCCGTCGACTCGGAGGCGTTCAGCGACCGGCCCATCCTTGAGGTCTGAGCCGGTGACCGTGTGCCCCATGCGGTGAAGGACGTTGGCGATTGCACCCATGCCGGCACCGCCGGCACCGACGAGATGGATGGAACGGGGAGAGGAGAGATCGATGGTCATGGGGTCGTCTCGGGTCGGGGGTAGCGGGCATGTCGGTCGACGAGGTCGACCACGGCCGCCGCTGCGTCAGGGCGGGCGACGTGAGCAGCCGAACGAGCCATCTCCGCGAGTCGGCCTGGCTCATCAAGCAGTCTGCCAACGGTGGCGACCACGCAGTCACCGTCCAACTCGCTGTCTGGTACGAGCACAGCTGCACCAGCGTCAACCAGCGCAGCAGCGTTCGCGGTTTGATGGTCTCCAGGTGCACCCGGGAGCGGCACGAGAACCGCAGGTACGCCGGCGACGGCCAACTCGGCGACCGACGAGGCGCCGGCTCGGCACAGCACGAGATCGGCGGCTGCGTACACACTCGGCATGTCGTCTTCGTACGCGACGAGCTGGTGCGTGAGGAGGGCATCGGCAGGAAGCGTGACGCGCTCGAGCATCTCGGCGTGATCACGAGTGCCGGTCACGTGCCGGACAGCGAGATCGGCTCGTCCACTCCACTGGCTGACCGCATCGGCGACCGCATAGTTGATCCGACGGGCGCCCAACGATCCGCCAAAGACGGCGAGCACGGCTCGGTCGGCAGGAAGGCCGAGCCGGGTACGGGCGGCCTGCCGATCAGCGTCGCCGGTGGCGGCGAGCGTGACGACTTCGGGACGGACCGGATTGCCGGTCCATGTGGCCCGAGGAAGGTTGGTCCCGTCGAACGAGACTGCACACGCCTTGGCGAATCGTCCAGCCAGTCGATTCGCAAGGCCGGGAACGGCATTCTGCTCCGCAACGATGATCGGGACGCGCCACAGCACGGCACCGAGCACACACGGCACCGAGGCGTAGCCACCCAACCCGACGACGACGGCGGGCCGAAGCCGTCGGACAAGACGGATTCCGGTGAACACAGCGGACACCAACCCGAGGATCGCTCCAACATTGGCCGGCGTCAGTCGCCGTTGAATGCCGCGACCCGGCAGCACCGTGAGAGGAAACCCGGCGTCGGGGACCAGCCTTGTCTCGATGCCTCGTGACGAGCCGACATAGTGGACCTGCTCGCGTGGGACACCGCGACGAACGAGTTCCTCAGCGATCGCCAGACCAGGAACGACATGGCCAGCGGTGCCCCCACCCGCCACGATCGCATAGGCACCCGCCCCGCTCACGATTCGCTCACGAAGTCGTTCCCTGACGAGCAATGTTCATCAGGATTCCCATAGCGGCAAGGGTCACGACGACCGACGAGCCACCCAAGGAGAGGAACGGCAACGTCACACCGGTGACCGGGAGCAGCGCCATCACGGCGCCAAGGTTGAGAAAGGCCTGGACAACGACCCAGGTGGTGATGCCGACGGCAAGGAGCATCCCGAAACGGTCCGGGGCTCGGGTGGCCGCCAGAATCCCGGCACAGCCGATCACCACGAACACCACGATGGTCGATGCAGCCCCGATCAGTCCCAACTCCTCAGCGATAATGGCGAAAATGAAGTCGGTATGCGCGAACGGCAAGAACCCCCACTTGGCGTAGCTCTCCCCGAGGCCCACGCCACTCCAGCCGCCTGACGTGATGGCGTGCAGCGATTGCAGCGACTGATACCCGGCGCCGGTCGGATCAGCGGTCGGGTCGAGGAAGGCGAGGAATCGGTCGCGACGCCATGGGGTAGCAAACACCATGCCCCCGGCGAGGAAACCGCCGCCGAACCCCAGGCCAGCTAGATGGCCGAGCGGTGCGCCTGCGAGGAACATCATCGTGAAGACAATCGCGCCGATCACCAGAATGGCGCCGAGGTGGGGCTGCAGGACCAACAACGCCGTGATCAACGCGGTTACGAAGGTGATCGGGCGAACCGTGATCGCCGTCTTCTCGATGGGGCGGCCCGGGCGCGACAACAGTTCCGCCACGAACAGCACCATCGCAAGCTTGACGAACTCCGACGGCTGCAGTGTCACGCCGCCGAATCCGAGCCAACGGGTTGCGCCGTTTGCCGTGACTCCGAAGCCCGGGATCACGACCAAGACAAGCAGCACGGTCGAACCCACGAGCGAGGGCACGGCGAGAACCCGCCAGCGGCGATAGTCGATCCGCATCGTCACGAACATCGCGACGGTGCCCAAGCCGACCCACATCAACTGGCGACGAAACAAGCTCCAGGCGCTCGATGTCTCCGAGATCGATGGCGCGGCACTCGCCGAAAGGACCATTACCGCCCCAAACGCCGTCAGGCTCACCGTCGCGGCGAAAAGGGCCAGGAACACCGGTGTCCGAAGCCCCACGGGGCGCTTCGGGCCGCGCCCGTCTGGAGTGACGCGACCCGACGGGTGGCGACGGCGAGCGGCGCTCTGTTTCGCCTTCTTCGGGCGCCGATGCGTCGCCGTCATGCTCGCTCCCCCAGATCGGCGACCGCTCGTGCGAAGTCATCGCCGCGCTCGCTGTAGCTCCGATACCAATCAAAGGATGCACAGCCCGGTGACAGCAGCACGGGGACCCTCCCGGCGGCAAGGCTCCGTGCGGCCGCAACCGCCTCGTCCATGTCCCCCGCTCGGGCCACCGGTGCGTGCGCTCGAAAGGCGACCTCGATCTCGTCGGCTGCGTCACCGATCGCGACTACGGCTTCTACCCGTTCGGCGGCCTCGGCCATCACCCGCAGGTCGACCCCCTTGTTCCGACCGCCGGCGATCAGCACGACCCGGTCGAAGCCTCGAATCGCCGAAAGCGCTGCGTGGGGAGTCGTCGCCTTAGAGTCGTCGAAGTAGGTCTGACCGTCAATCGACCCGATGGGGCTCACCCGGTGAGCAAGTGGGGAAAACGTCGACGCTGCCCCCACGACCGTTTCGGGTGCGACACCGAGCGGTGCGAGCGATGCAGCCACGGCAAGCGTGTTCTCCACATCGTGCGGTACATCTCGCCAGAGATCCGAGGTCGCCCCGAACGTCCCGTTCGGGCCGACCAGAGCGCCGTCGTCGACGTGATAGATCCCGCCCTCGCCGAAGGTGACCGCCGCGACACCCTCGGGCACATTGCGCATCACCACCGGGTCAGCAGCGTTTGCCACCACCGTGCCTTCGACGCCGACCAGCGAGAAGATCACCGCCTTCGCCGCCTCGTAGCTCTCGAGATCGCAGTGGACATCGAGGTGGTCAGGGGCGAAGTTCAACCAGGTGGCGACAAGCGGCCGGAAGCGGCACGAACGCGCGAGCCGGAACGACGAGGCCTCGACGACGAACACCTCAGTCGACGGGTCATCGATCGCAGCGACAAGGGGAATATCGGTGTTGCCAGCACTGACGGCCACTCGCCCATCGGCGACGAGGGCGGCCACGGCGAGCTCGACCGTCGTGGTCTTGCCGTTCGTGCCGGTCACCGCAACAACGGGGCGCTGGTCCCACACCGCCGCAAGATCGAGTTCGGAAACGACGGGACGGTCGCGTGCGTCGGCGAGCGAGAAAATCGGATGCGATTCCGGCAGCCCCGGCGTGGGAACGATGAGATCCGCGTGCTCGACGAGCGCTACGAGATCCGACGGCTGGGTGACGAGCTCGATGCCCAATCCGAGCGCCGCGTCGACGACATCAGGGTTCGGCCGGTCATCGGTCGCCACGACCGCGTGCCCCCGCCGAACGAGCGCGGCCGCAACGGCTTGATTCGCAACACCAAAGCCGACGACAAGCGCCGAAATCGGCGCGGCGAGAAGCCGGTCGAGCGCCGCTGGTTCGCGCATCAGGCGGTGATTCCCAACCCGATGGCGTCGGCGTAGAACAGGCCGAGGCCAACGCCGGTGCACAGCCCCGACATGATCCAGAGGCGCACGATCACCGTGGTCTCCGGCCAACCGGACAGCTCGAAGTGATGGTGCAACGGTGCCATCCGGAACAGGCGCCGTCCGTTGAACCGCTTGAACACCACGATCTGCAGGATGACCGAGATGGTCTCCATCACAAAAAGGCCGCCGATAATCGGAAGGAGAAGGTGCGTACTCGTTGTCAGGGCAAGTGCGGCCAAGCCGCTTCCAATCGCAAGCGAACCGGTATCCCCCATGAAAATCTGGGCGGGCGCCGCGTTCCACCACAGGAACCCGATGATCCCGCCGATCATGGCGATGGAGACCACCGCAAGATCCAGTGCGTGCGGGTTGCCGTAGAAATCTGCGTGCCGGAACTGCCAGAAACAGATCACGGTGAAGGCAGCAAAGCCGAACGCCCCGGCACCGGCAGCGAGCCCGTCGAGCCCGTCGGTGAGATTGACCGCATTCGTGGTTGCCGTAATGAGGAACAACGCCCACACCATCCAACCGATCCGGCCCAAGTCCCACCCTGGGTTGTCGAAGCGGGTGAACGACAGGGTCGTTGGCACGCTCGTGTACTGGGTGACGAGGAACGCGAACCCGAGGCCGACGATGAGCAGGCCCACCATTTTCGCTCGCTTGCTGAGGCCGAGGTTTCGGAACGCAACGACCTTGATCCAGTCGTCCATCAACCCAACCGCCCCGCCACCGATGATGGCGAGCATCACGAAGATCCCAGTCCGGGTGTAGATGGCACCGACGAGATCCGACACCACATAGCCGCTGGTTGCACCAGCGACGATGGCGAGTCCGCCCATCGTCGGCGTTCCCGCCTTGACCTGATGACCGTCAGGGCCGTCGTCACGGATGGGCTGGCCGATGCGCCGAGCGGTGAGCCAGTTGATGAGGGCTTTGGTGCCGAGCAGCGACACCATCATCGAGATCGCGCCGGCGAACAGAAGTCGTGTCATGAAGCGCCCCCTCCCAAGCGACGGAGTTCGTCGCGCGCAACCACACGATCGTCGAAGGCGAGCACGTCGTCGGCGATGGTCTGGGTGGTTTCGTGGCCCTTCCCGGCAATCAGCACGACATCACCTTCGCGGGCGCCGGCGATGGCGTGGCGGATCGCGCGGCGCCGGTCCGGTTCGACGAGTTCAGGCGGGCCCTCCATGCCCGACACGATGGCCGAAATGATCGCTTCTGGGGCTTCACCCCGGGGGTTGTCGCTGGTGACGACCACACGGTCGGCGAGGCGACGGCTGATCTCGCCCATTTGTGGCCGCTTGCCCTGGTCCCGGTCGCCGCCAGCGCCGAACACAACGATCAAGGCTCGTTCGGTGATCTCGCGGGCTGCGACGAGCACGGCCTCGAGACCGTCTGGCGTGTGTGCATAGTCGACGACGACGGTGAACGCCTGCCCCTCGTCGATGGTCTCGAAGCGCCCCGGCACCCCATCCACGCGGGAGAGCGCTGCAGCAACCTCGTGCTCAGGAACGCCAATAGCTGTGACCGCTTCAGCAGCGAGCACAGCGTTGGTGACGTTGAACGGGCCGGCGAGCGGCACTTCCACCTCATGACCACGCCAGACGAAACGACTGCCTGATGGCCCGGTCGTCGCCGCGTCGCGAGCGGCCGTATCAATCTCCACGACCGGGATCGTCGCACCAGCCGCGATCCGCTCCCCCGCCGGCGTATCCGTCGACACGATGCCGAGATCGCTCAGCTCAGCGGTAAAGAGCCGCGCCTTGGCTGCCTCGTAGGCAGCCAGATCACCGTGGTGATCGAGATGATCAATACCGAGATTGGTGAACACGGCAACCCTGAATCGGCTGCCGTCAACCCGACCGAGGTCGAGCGCATGACTCGACACCTCCATCGCCACGGCGTCGACCCGATCGGTTCGAGCCTGGGCGAATAGGCGCTGGAGTTCGGGCGCCTCCGGTGTCGTCCGAACGCCCGTGAGCGTGCCGATCTCCAACATGGACCGACCGCAGGCGCGCAGAAGGTCGCCAATGAGCCGGACCGTGGTGGTCTTGCCGTTGGTCCCGGTCACACCGATGATCGGCACGGTGTCGGTCGGCTTCCCGTGGACTGCGGCTGCCGCTGGCCCCACCGCCGCTCGCACATCCGAGACCAGGATTTGGGGCACGGCGACCGGAAGGCGACGTTCAACGAGCAGTGCTACGGCGCCGGACTCGATTGCCGCGTCTGCGTGATCGTGCCCGTCATGGTGAGCGCCCGGGATACAGGCGAACAAGGCCCCAGGGGTCACCATCCGAGAATCGTGCTCGACATCACTCACCTGGATCGGAGAGGCGTCGACACCCAGCATCCCGGGCAATTGCGCAGCCAGTTCGTCGAGCCGCATGTCAGTCGGTCGCAGCGGTCTCGACCGGCTCAGCGTCATCGGCAACCTCGACCGGCACGGAAGTTGCAGCTGCCGCTCGGACCGCCGTGGTGGTCACGCCCGACGTCATCGCTGGCACCCGGAGCTGCCGCGCCGTGTACGCCACGATCTCGGCAAAGACAGGGGCGGCAACGCTGCCTCCGCCGTAATGCTCACCTCGAGGATTGTCGAGCATCACCAGAACGGTGAACTGGGGACCATCATCGTTCGACACGATGCCCGCGAAGCTCGGCGTGTAGTGCCGCCGTCGCTCGTCCGCGCATTCGTACCCGACACCGTTCTCGCCGCACGGCTGCCACGCCGTGCCGGTCTTGCCGACCACATCGAACCCAGCGACAGCTGCCCGCCGTCCGGTGCCGTCCACATTCTCGACGACTTCCCGAAGCATGGTCATCATCTGTGAGGCGGTGGCGGGTTCGATCACTCGCCGAGAAGCGGCGGCGTCGATGTCGTCGAGCACGAGCACCGGATCGACGGCGATTCCATCATTGGCGATCGTGTTGTAGGCCTGCAGCATCTGGATCGGGGTCACTGCCACACCCTGCCCGTAGCTCGTCGTCGGCAGGGCGACCGTCGACTGGCTCAGGTCCTGCACGATTCCGGCACTCTCACCCGGGAAATGGACACCAGTCTGTGACCCGAACCCGAACGCAGTGAGCGCCGCGTTCATCCCGGCCGGTTCCAGCCGTTCGGCAAGATGGGTGGTGCCGATATTGGACGAACGAGTAAGGATCTCGGTCGGCGTGTACGTCTCTTTGGTGTGGGTGAAGTGGTCGACAACCGAAAAGTTCACCCCATCATCGAGCGTGTAGTTGCGCATCTCTTCCAACGGCAACGGTTCGTGCGGCGTCGCAAGACCAGCATCGAAGACGGCCGCCAGGGTGACGGTCTTCATGGTTGAGCCGGGCTCGTAAATGTGTGTGAAGGGGAGGTTGTTCGTCGTGCAGCCGACGGCATCTGATTCTTGATCACGCACGGCGCCGACTGCCGCAACGACCTCTCCGGTCGACGGGATCATGACCAGCGCAATACCGAGGTCTGCCTGGTTCTCGAGGACCGCCGACTCGATGATCTCTTGGGCCTTAAACTGGACATCACGGTGGAGTGACAGACCGAGCTCCGCGCCGGCCACTGCTGGCTTAATGACCTGCTCGCCGCCAACGATCGTGGCGCGCCCGTCGAATCCGCTCACCTCAACGGCGAGGGTGCCGTTCACTCCGGTGAGTTCCTCGTCATACAGCTTCTCAAGTCCGCTGATGCCGTTGTGATCTGTGTCAACTCGGCCCAGCAGGGCAAGACCGGTGCAGTTGCCGTTCGGATGTTCGCGTCGAGGCTCCTCGAGCAAGTACACGCCCGGGAGATCGAGCGCCATGATCTCGTGACCGACCTCAAGGTCGATCTGACGGTCGAGGTAGACGAAATGACGGTCGCTCGCGAGCCGAGAAGCGAGCACCGTCGGGTCCGTGTCGATTCGGGTGGACAGGGCGTTGACGATTCGAGGAATGTCTTCCTCTGGGACCAAGCGAGGATCGGCGACGACCGTTGCGCTCGGCATCGACATCGCCAGCGGCCGCCCCTGCCGGTCGACGAGCGACCCGCGACGAGCTTCAAGTTCGGTCTCGCGGAGGGTGTTGCCAAGCGGTTGGGCGTAGGCCGGGTCCGGGGTGAGTTGCAGATCGGCAAGACGAAACAGCAGGCCACCCATCACCAAGACGAACAGCGCCCCCAACGCGCCGACCCGCTTGGGGCATACAGCCGCTCGGGCTGAGGAGGGGCGAGCGAGGAAGCGGCGACGAGAGCGTGAACCAGGTCGACGATTCCGGTTCGTCACTCGCTCGCCTCACCGTTCAGAGCGAATGGGTTGGCACTGGATGGCGCAGGCAGCGCTCCCGGTGCGATCGGTGTGAGGCTGACTACCTCTGGCGCTTCGATCAACCCCGACGTGAGCGCCCAGTGCTCCAGACCCTCAGGGGTGTCGATCCACGCGAGCGCAGCAACCACGTCATCGAGTTCTTCTTGGACCTGTGCGTTCGCAGCGCGTTGGGCATCGATCTGGGCCTGGGTTTGCACGAGCACGGCGTGCAACCCAGCGATCACGAACAGCACAACAAAGATGGTGATGGCTACTGCGCTGCCGAGCGTCCCAACGACCGCCACCCGGTGATCGGGACGAACAATGCGAAGGTCGGCTCGGCGAGGCTGCGCCTGCCGTGCGGGACGCGCCGCTGCCTGCCGCCGGGGCTGTGTCGTTGCGACCATCAGGCCACCGCCCCGAGTTTCTCGACGGCTCGAAACCGGGCAGCCTCCGCGCGTGGGTTCCGCACGATCTCGGCCTCTGCCGGGCGCCGGGCGCCGCGCCAGAGCAGCTTGACCGTGGCCTCGTGACCTGGTGGTGGAGGAAGATCGGCCCGCGGGCGAGGTCCCTCGCCGGCACGGGACCGAAAGACGTTCTTCACGATCCGGTCCTCGCCGGAGTGATAGGCCAGCACCGCGCATCGCCCCGTCGGGGCAAGAAGGTCGAGCGCCTGGCGGAGCGCATCCTCAAGGATGACCAACTCATCGTTGATCTCGATCCGGATCGCTTGGAAGGTCTTGCGCGCCGGGTGACCAGAGCCTCGCCGAGCTGCAGCCGGCACCGCGTCACGGACCACTTCAGCCAACTCGGCGGTGGTGTGGAGCGGGCGAGCGGCGACGATCGCCCGAGCGATCCGCCGGGCATGGCGCTCATCGCCATTGCGCTGCAAGATGCCGACCAGCGCACGCTCATCGGTCGAGTTCACAAGATCGGCCGCTGTCGGGCCCTGACTGCGGTCCATGCGCATGTCGAGCGGCCCGTCGTGCCGGAAGCTGAAGCCACGGTCAGCCAGGTCCAACTGCGGCGAACTCACCCCAAGGTCGAACAGTGCACCGGACAGGTGCTCGACCCCGAGCGAGTGCACGGCATCGGCGAGGCCATCGAACCGGGTATGTCGCAGGGCGACCCGTTCACCGTGCGGCGCGAGCCGCGCCTCCGCAGCACCAAGGGCCATCTCATCCCGGTCCAGACCAAGAATCGACAAGCCATCGTTCGCTGCGAGCAGGGCCGACGCATGGCCGGCACCACCGAGCGTTGCGTCGACCACCAGGCCATTCGGGACCTCCGACAGCGTCTCGACGATCTCGTCAAGCATCACTGACGCATGGTCGAACGACACGCCCGAACCGCCATCACCGACCGCGTCGCCTGGGCGAGCCGACGAGGCGTTTCCGCCCCCACTCGCCCTCTCGTCGTCGACACGCTCCTGCATGATCTGGGCCCCCGATTCGACCGATGTCGCCCATCTGCAGTCCCCCGATCGGCAGCGCACGCCGGGATGTCTCCCCGGTCGTCCTAATGGCAAGCGGGCGGAGTACGGGTCTTCCATTTGTCGATCGGAAGACTGCAGATGTTCGCATCAGTGGTTGGTCTCGGTCGTGGTCCTTTCTCGTCTCGGTCGTTCAGCCGTCTCGCCGCGTCTTCATTGCGGCCCCAGGCGTCTTCATTGCGGCCCCAGGCCGTGACCCCGCTCGATGGCCGAGGTCAAGGACTCCGCACCGGCGGTCCCCAAGTCGTTCCAGCGCTGCGGATCCCACAGCTCGATGCGACGCAGCGCGCCGGTCACGATCACATTGCGATCCAGTCCACCGAGCTCCCGTAGATGAGGCAGCAGCCGCACGCGGCCCTGAGAGTCGGGCGTCACCTCGTCGGCCTGGCTGGCGAAGTGACGAAGCGCATTCACATCCACGGCGCCAGCAGCGACCTGCTCCTCCAACCGATCGGCCATCCGATCGAACTCCTCGGCGGGAAGAATCGCCAGACAGTGATCCAGCGGGGTGATGAAGGCGCCCTCGGCCAACTTCGGACGAAACGCCGAA
>Ga0181579_10000628_pt1 | contig 28888 bp, 21 predicted proteins | sample 071ome_24_FD_132996 | JGI IMG/M metagenome (GOLD analysis project Ga0181579, IMG submission 132996) | Coastal salt marsh microbial communities from the Groves Creek Marsh, Skidaway Island, Georgia - 071402CT metaG (megahit assembly) | ecosystem: Environmental > Aquatic > Marine > Intertidal...
CCGTAATGGAAAGATGGCTACGGTTCAATCCGCCATGGGAGAATCAGCCGACGATTCTAATCCTGCAGCCGTAGGATCATCCAGTATTCGCGTTTTGATTGCTTTGACGATGGTAGGGCTGACTGTCCACAGCCAGCCGTCTCGGTGAACGTCTCCCATGTCGGCTGACTGAGGACAGTCAGCCCTACCATTTGAGATTGGGTCAACGGCTCAATGGGCACTCGCCTGGGCTCTAGAATCAGTTACCGGCCTGGCCTCGCGAGAAACTCCCAAAGGTAGGGAGGACCGGCTCGGTCCTATAAAACCCAACTGAAGGCGCTTCAGGTAGCGGCCGATCTCACGCATACGGTAGCTAAGCTGCGGCGGCGCAAGCCGAGCGGCCACAGTTTAATAAAGTAGAACACGCATCCTGCCTATTACCATAAGTTGAGATCACAGGCTGGAAGCCTATGCTACCTTTTGTTGGCCCTCGGCTAGCGCCGCCGAATTATTACGAAGGCGTGAGATCGCCCGCTAACACATTGCCCAACCAAGTTTGGTATCACTCTCATTCTAGTTAAGGATTGCATCAATCATTGTGGTTGGGGAGAAAAGTCCCACACTATCTCATTATGAAAAACCACCCTATTGCTTCCGGACTACCCCGTCGCTCTTTTCTCAAAGGCATAGCAGCGAGTGGACTCGTCGCTGCAACGAGTCCCCTATCCGCTTTAGCCGCTCATCACGGGAAAAAATCGAAGGTGAAGCTCGGTTACGACAACTTCGCGGTGCGAGCCATGAACTGGATGGTTGAGGACCATTTGAAATACGCGGAGAAACTGAAGGTCGATTCGCTTTTCATGTCGGATCTCGATCACTTTGAGAGCCTCGACATGCCCTATTTGCGCGACGTGCGCAAGAAGGCCGACGATCTCGGTATCGATATTCACGTAGGTACTTGGAGCATTTGCCCGACCTCTACCACGTTCAAGGACAAGTGGGGAACGGCGGAGGAACATCTACGACTTTCTATTCGAGTTGCTGAAGCCCTGGGCTCGCCCGTTATCCGAGTCATTCTCGGGAACCGGGATGATCGCTCTACCGAGGGAGGAATCATGGCTCGCATCAAGGACACGGCCGCAGTTTGCCGGGCCTGTCGTACCCAAGCTATGGATGCAGGAGTCAAAATAGCCATAGAGAATCACGCGGGCGATATGCAGGCCCATGAAGTCGTCACCCTGATCGAGGAAGCTGGTAGCACCTCCTACATGGGAGCCAATCTCGATGCGGGCAACGCAGCCTGGACCTTGGAGGACCCCCTAGAGAATTTGGAAATCATGGGACCCTATGCGGTAACGACCAGCTTGCGCGACTCGGCCATATGGCTGTCCGAAAACGGAGTCACCGTGCAATGGACAGCGATGGGCCGGGGCAACGTGGACTGGGTCCGCTATTTCGATCGTTTCCGGGAACTCTGTCCTAATGTGCCCGTCCACATTGAAACCATTTCCGGATTCAATCGGGAGATCCCGTTTCTGACCGAAGAATTCATGTCCCAGTTTGAAGACATGAATGCGGGAACGCTATCCCGCTATATCAAGTGGGCTCGAACCGGCACGCCTCGCCAGCCATGGAAGGCGCCCGAAGGACCAAACGCGGATCGGGCCGATCACAATAAAGACCTCGCCACGCAAAACTATCAGAGGGCCCAAATCGAAGAAAGCATCCGCTACTGCAAATCGATCGGGCTGGGCGTTCGGGCGTAAACGAATTTAACATCGTCCCTCATTTGAGGGACTAGATCCCTGCATTCGCGGGGCCATGATCCCCGAGATGGGTCGGGGGCTGGTTTGATTCAACGCAAAGGCTGGGTTCGAGATCTGACCAAACGCGGTCTGAAGAACAATGCTACTTCAATCGTGTTCCCGCGAATGCGGGACCCTGCTCCCGCCAAGGGCGGGATTCATCCGCTAATAGCGGATATGGTTCAAAACAAACTCTAGTCTTCGAGCATTTTGTCCGCAGCGCGGAAACCTATTTCCTCTCGCAGAGAGGAAATAGCGTACGGAGGGAGCGATGTTTAAACATCGAAATTCCGAACAACGCTCACCCGCGAATGCGAGCTCGCTTGTTGTCTCTGCGAGACAATAGGTTCGTTTTGAGTGGAGCCAATCTACGATGCGATAAGGCGTTCTTGAAACTCCTTTGAAAGCTGCTAGTTCATGTATCATGAAATCACTCGTCCTGGCATTGGTCGTATTGGCGGCTCCCTTCGCTACCCTTGCCGAGCTCCCCGAAAATTTCCGCCCAGAGAATCTCGTTGCCTGGTGCGTCGCCCACAGATGGGACACCGCCGATCGAAACCCTGCCGAACGAGCTGCCTTGCTATCCGAACTAGGCATCGGACGCCTGGCCTACAATTGGCGAACCCAGGACAACCCCCAATTCGAAGAGGAGATCCTCCAATGCAAACGGAACGGTATCGAATTCTTCGCCTTCTGGAACGAGAACGAGGAGGCATTTGCCCTTTTCGAGAAATACGATTTGCATCCGCAAATCTGGAAAACGCTCCAGTCGCCAAAGAAAGGTTCGCAAAAGGAAATGGTCGAAGCCGCTGTGAAGCGCATCCTGCCATTCGCCAAGCGAGCCCAGGAACTGGGTTGTCCATTCGGGCTATACAATCATGGAAACTGGGGCGGACATCCAGATAATCTAGTAGCTGTCTGCCAAGCGCTGCGAAAGCTTGGATGCGACAATGTGGGCATCGTTTACAATTTTCACCATGCCCATGAGGAGATGGATCGCTTCGCTAAGTACCTCGCTCTGATGCAACCCTACCTGCTTTGCATTAATCTCAACGGTATGGCCAACAAAGATACGCTTACGCCGAAGTCCTTGGTAAACAAGATTCTTCCCATCGGTTCCGGGCTGCATGAAAAGAAGATGATCCACGCTATCGTCGAGTCAGGCTATACTGGCCCTATCGGCATTATCGGGCACCTCGATGACCAAGATGCGGATAAGAGCCTGCGCGACAACCTGACCGGCCTGAAATTATTCTAAGACCTGGCATTCCCAAAAAACCGGCCGGAATGAGCCAGCTAGATCTCAAACAGAGAGAGACAGCCGATGCTATTACGAACGCTGCTTAGGCCTCAGAAACCTAAAGTCGCAGCCTTCATGCGCTTGGTTGACATTTTCAATGTACATGCGGACGTAACCGCGATCGGGAAGCGACGCTTCCAAGCTCGTTCTATCGAGGTTTGCCGCTCGTTTCTCGAGTTCGCTCTCTTCAACAACTAAGCGTAGTTGTTGCTCAGGTACATTCAGCTCGATCAGGTCTCCATCTTGAACGAGGGACAGGGGGCCTCCGGCAGCGCTTTCCGGAGAAATGTGGAGAACCGTCGTCCCGAAGGCCGTGCCACTCATACGAGCATCAGATAGGCGAACCATGTCCTTGACTCCTTGGCGGGCCAGTTTTTTGGGAATCGGTATAAATCCTGCCTCCGGCATCCCTGGCGCTCCCATGGGTCCGGCGTTGCGCAGGACGAGAACGTCATCAGCGGTCACGTCCAATTCATCGGAATCGATCCGCTGGGCAAGGTCGTCGAGGGAGTCGAAAACGACCGCCTTTCCACGATGAACCAAAAGCGATTCCGTGGCCGAGGAACGCTTTATCACCGCTCCTTCCGGAGCCAAGTTCCCAAACACGGCAGTGATTGCGTTGCTAGGATAAATCGGGTTGTCCGTTGGGCGAATCGCGTCTTGGGAAAACTCAAGTTCCAGTTCAGCGATTGTTTCCCGTAGCGACTTGCCCATTACCGTTTGGCAATCGAGTTCAAACTCATCCACAAGCTGTTTCAGGATTTTCGATACGCCACCCGCTCTATGAAAATCTTCCATATAGAATTGGCCCGACGGCTTAACGTCGGCTATCATGGGGATGCTCTCGCCCAATTTATTGAGCTCAGGCAAATCGAGTTTCAGTCCCAGCCTCCCGGCGATTGCCGCTAGATGAATGACGCCATTGGTCGAGCCCCCGGTGGCCTGCAGCATGCGAGCGGCATTGCGAATAGATCCTTCGCTCAAGACGTCAGCAGGCTTTAAGTTCTCCTTGATTAATCCGACAGCTCGTTCACCGGTCTCTTCCGCTAAACGTAAGCGCTCAGACGATACAGACAAGGCCGATGCCCCGCCCGGCAACATCATACCCATAGCTTCCGCCATGCAGGCCATGGTGCTAGCTGTTCCCATCACGCTACACGTGCCGGCCGAGGCAACCAGCTGCTCGTTAGCCGATTCCACTTCGTTGCCCGATCTGCGTCCCGCTCGATAATCCGCCCAAAAGCGTCGGCAATCCGTGCAGGCCCCCACCCGCTCACCTTGGAAATTGCCCGTCATCGCGGGCCCAGCCGTCAAGAGAATGGAAGGCAGATTCGCGCTGATAGCACCCATGAGCAGAGCCGGCACAGTCTTGTCGCAGCCGCCAATCAAGACCACGGCATCCATGGCTTGAGCTTTGATCATCTCCTCCACATCCATGGCCATCTGGTTGCGCAAGAGCATGCTGCTGGGATAGCTGAAAGCTTCATGAAGCGAGATGACCGGAAACTCCATGGGCAATCCCCCAGCCATAAGCACGCCCCGCTTGACGGCCTGAATCAGGTCCGGTACCGCTCTATGGCAAGCGTTGTAATCGCTAAAAGTGTTCGTGATGCCGACCACAGGCCTGTCTGTGGCTGATCGAGTAAGCCCCATGCTACGCAGGAAGGCATTTCTCAGATACTGGGAAAACTGGCTATCGCCATATCGCGTCAACCCTTTAGCCATTCCGTTTCCGTCGTCATTTGTATCCATCGAAGCCATAACAGCATTTCTCAGTGACGAAGAGACTAGAGTCAAACCGAATACCCCATGCCGAGATGCCTTGGCGATTGACGAGTTGACTGCCCTATCCTAACTACGGCTTTATTTCCGATTTGATTTAAACTCCTATGGAATCGCCTTTTTCCGGTCTCGTTGTCCCCATGATAACTCCCTTTGACTCATCGGGGAGGCCCGATCCCGAACGAGCCCTCCGTTTCGGATCCGACCTTCTTTCCAATGGCGTCAATGGTTTAGCGTTGTTCGGTACCACATCCGAGGGCCAGTCTTTGTCTGCATCGGAGCGTATGGAGCTGCTGGATGCAATGATCGCCGGCGGTATCAAACCCGCCAATCTGATGGTCGGTACGGGATCCTGCGCTCTACCGGACGCCGTTGCCATGACGAAGCACGTGGTGGACCATCAATGCGGAGGCATCCTGCTCCTACCCCCATATTTTTACAAAGCCATTGCCGATGAAGGGATTTTCCAATTCGTCGCCGAACTGATCGAGCAAGTGGGGGATCCGGAACTTCGCATCTATCTATACCACATTCCACCCGTCGCCCAAGTCGGGTTCAGCATCGATCTGGTTGCTCGACTGAGGGAGCGTTTTCCCCAACAGATTGTCGGGGTAAAAAATAGCTCGGGGAGCCACGACTATTCGATATCCCTTCGCGAGCGCTGCCCTGGCATGGAGGCGTTTTGCGGTTCCGAAGACTATCTATTGGATACCATGCGGATCGGTGGTGTGGGATGCATTTCCGCGACCGGAAACGCCAATCCTCGCGGCATCATTGAACTGTGTCGAAACGTGGATGCGGCAAACGCAGAGGAGTTGCAGGAAGGCATCAGCGCTATTCGAGCCGTCTTCCAAGCTAGGCCCATGATTCCCGCTCTGAAAGCGGTTATCGCTCGCTGTTACAGCGATCCTCTGTGGCTGAATGTTCGACCACCTTTGCAACGGATCACCGAGGACAAAACCGAGATACTCCTGTCTGAACTGGCTGCTCAAGACTTCCTCCCCGAGTCAATCCTGTTTTCCTCCTAAAGCATAAATCGAACAGTAGCCCATTGGCGCTTTTTCATTGATCCCGTAACGCGTTTCGGCACGGTTTAATTTCCCGAACTAAAGCCGTCCCTCGCTTCCACCATACTATGCATAGCGCAATCGCCTGGTTCACTAGAAATGGAGTCGCTGCCAATCTATTGATGTTAGCCATCCTAGGCGGGGGTATCTGGTCGTTGTCTGAGCGGATTACCGTACGAGATTTTCCCGAAGTTCCCGATCGCACTGTCACTGTCACGGTCGCCTACCGGGGCTCCACCCCAACCGAAATCGAGCAAGCGATCCTCACTCGGGTGGAAGAGGTTCTTTACGACATAGAAGGCATCGAGGAAATGGACGCTCTAGCGACATCAAGCCAAGGGCGGGTGGTCCTAGACTTCGAAGAGGGCTACGACCTGAACGAGAAACTCAACGAGGTCACAAATCGCGTTTCCACTATTCAGACCTTTCCTCCAGAAGCCGAGCGACCGCAAATCAGCCTGCGCGGGAGCACCGAACGCGTCATCACAATGGTCCTCTCTGGCGATATGACGGAGATGGACTTGAAACACTTGGGCGAGCAAATCCGCGACGAAGTGTCCAACTTGCCCGAGATTTCTATCGCCAACCTAAAAGCTGTACGGCCCTACGAAATCGCTATCGAGATTTCCGAGGACAACCTGAAGAAGTACGGACTCTCCTTCGATCAGGTGACCCGGGCCATCCGCACTTCATCGATCGAATTGTCTGCCGGCAGCATCAAAACCGATGCCGGGCGGATTTTGCTGCGCACTGATCAGCAAGCCTACAATTACGAAGACTTCTCTTCCATAACGCTGCTTGTTCAAGACGATGGTAGCAAGATCAGGGTTGGACAGGTAGCTACCGTTATCGATGGCTTTGACGAAACCCCCATCATCGCCAAACACAACGGATCGCGAGCCATCGCGATAGACGTATTCAGAACAGGCACCCAGAGCGTGCTGGACGTTGGGGAAGCCGTTAAAGACTTTGTAGAGGTCAAACAATCATTGCTCCCTGAAGGCGTCACTCTGAGCTATTGGGGCGACAGCTCAGAGCGGGTTCGGACGCGTCTGGCCACGCTGACTAAAGGGGCCATCGCTGGCTTTTTCCTGGTTTTGGGCGTACTAGCTCTTTTTCTGCGACCCACCCTGGCCTTCTGGGTGGCCTGGGGGATACCGATCGCATTCTCAGGCTCCTTCATTTTGCTTCCGCTCCTCGGCGTCACTATCAACGTCGTCGTGCTCCTAGCCTTCATCATCACGCTGGGTATCGTAGTCGATGACGCGATCATCACAGGAGAAAACGTCTTCCAACATATGCAGCGCGGATCCAAGCCCTTAACGGCTGCGATTAAGGGCACGCAAGAGGTGGCCACCCCGGTATTTTTCGGGGTGATTACGACCATGGTAGCTTTCTATCCGCTCTCTCTAATGTCGGGACGGTTTGGGGCATTCTTCTCCAACATACCTCTAGTCGTTCTCCCGGTTCTTCTGTTTTCATTGATCGAGTCGAAGCTGATTCTCCCTGCCCACTTGAAACATTGCGGGCACTTGGGCGACAAGGAGTCCTGTCGAAATCCATTAACCCGATTCCAGCGTTTCTTCGCCGATGGCTTGCAAGCGGGAATCATGAAATTCTACCGGCCCTTTCTCAACTGGGCCCTAATCAATCGCTACATTTCCATATCCGCCTTCGTATTCTTGCTACTCCTCTTCCTAGGACTCGTCGTCGGTGAACGCATTGGATATCGGCAACGTCCCAGCGTTCCCCGCGATACCACAACCGTTTCGCTACGCATGCCGGCTGGCACGACTTTCGAAACCACATTCGAAAAGGTGAGCATGATCGAGACGATCGCCCTCAAGCTGAAGGATGAGGTCAACAGCCAATACGGGGAAGAGGTTATACGCGACATCTTCGCTACGACGGGCAGCCAGCCATTCGGAAGCACACTACCCTTTAGCGACGAGGAATCCGGGGTGGACGAAATCGGCGAGGTCGTCATTGAGATCGCCCCTTCGGATACGGCATCCGTTACTTACAGCAGCCAGCAGCTGGCCACTGAGCTGCGAAAGCGCGTTCCCCCAATCCCGGAGGCCGAACAGTTGAGTTTCTCCTTCGAACGCGGCGGGTCTGGAGGAGCCATGACCTTCGAGCTCATTCATCCCAATATCAACACTCTGCGGGAAGCCTCTGCCGACCTGCAAAGGCATCTTGAGGGCTATGAGGGGCTCTACGACATTGCCGACTCCTACGAGAATGCCAACGACGAGCTTCAGCTCGATCTGAAACCGGAGGCCGAATTCTTAGGGGTGACCGCAGCTAATCTCGCCCAACAGATTCGAGCCGCGTTCTTCGGGGCCGAGGCCCAGCGACTGCAACGCGATCGAGACGAGATTCGGGTTATGGTTCGCTATCCCCGAGAAGACCGGCGCTCGTTGGCTTCATTGAAAAGCATGATGATCCGCACAGCAAACGGAACCGAGGTGCCTTTCGAAACCGTTGCCGAGGTAGTGCCTGGCAAGAGCATTCCCTCCATTCGCCGAATCGACCGTAAACGAATCATTCAGGTGACCGCCGATGCCAACACCAACGAAGTAGACGTCGAGTCCATCGAAGTAGACATTCTGGAAAACTATCTTCCGGAAATGATCGCCACCAAGTATCCAGGAATGGAATTCGATGTCAGTGGTCGAGCCGCCGAAGCCCGTGATAACACGCGGGAGATGACGATTGGAATCTACTTTGTTTTGGCCGTTATTTATACGCTCCTAGCTGTTCCTTTCAGAAGCTACTTCCAACCGCTTATCGTCATGTCGGCGATTCCGTTCGGAGTCGTCGGCGCCATTATCGGACACTGGCTTATGGCCTTGCTGTTCAATTGGAATGGGGGGTCTCCGCTTCTGTACCAGTCTTCTATTTTCGGCATGATGGCCCTTTCGGGCGTCGTGGTGAATGACAGCCTAATCATGGTGCACTTCATGAATGCCCGAGTAAGGGAAGGAATGCCCTTGGAAGAGGCGGTCCGACTAGCTGGAGTGCGCCGATTCCGTCCCATCCTACTGACCTCGCTCACCACTTTCTTCGGGCTCTTCCCGCTCATGTTCGATCCGCAACCCTCTTCAGCCTTTCTTATCCCGATGGCTATTTCCTTGGGCTGGGGAATTATTTTCGCCACGGCCATCACCTTGCTGCTGATTCCAGTGTTGGTTTTGATTACCAATGACATTAAGCAGCTTTTCTACAAACTCTACGATATCGACCCCAACAAGATTGAGGAAGAGGACGGGGAGGAAGAAGCCGAGCTTCTGAGGCGCGAATAAGAGTCAAAACGAGTACATACTCGATCTTCAGCCAATTGCTAGGGCTGCCAACACTGAGAGCGTATAATCATCGCTTTTCAATGGCTTTGACCGATGTTGTGACTACGCTAACGCGGGACGAAGACTGGTCCTCTGTCAGCCGCGCCAGTATTGCCATGTCCCAGGAGATCCGCTGACTGGGTACAGCCATCTCTACCATTTGGTTCAATACGCTATCAACTTGTACCCATTGGGTAGTTACAATTGGGCCTATTACTCCACGTCAGATTTGACAAATTTTTGGTTGCCGCAGTCGTTATCACTACCGAATCTTTACCCATGTCTCATCATGACGATCACGAGGCTGAACATACACCAGAGGCGATTCGCGAACGCATCCGATCAAGCTCTTCGCAAGGCTACCTAAAAGACTCGATTTACGGAGCGATCGACGGGGCGGTAACCACCTTCGCCGTTGTTTCGTCCGTTACGGGAGCCGGTTTGAGCAGCGGGATCGTTATCATTCTGGGCCTAGCCAACCTGTTGGCGGACGGTTTTTCCATGGCAGCGAGCAATTTCCTCGGCACCAGGGCCGAAAACCAGATCGGCAGCAAGGCTCGTCGAGAAGAGGAACGGGAGATCGAGATGCATCCAGAGGGTGAAGAGGAAGAAATCCGACAAATATTCGCCGCCAAAGGTTTCGAAGGGGACACACTTGAGGAGGTCGTAAAAGTCATCACTTCCGACAAGAAACGCTGGGTGGATACCATGATGCAAGAGGAGCACGGCATTTCTGGCAAAACACCCTCCGCCCTCAAGGCGGGTGTCGCCACATTTGTCGCCTTTTTACTGATAGGCGGAATCCCTCTCTCAGCCTATTTCATTGATATAATGAGCCCCAGCTTGATCGGCGATCCCTTCCTGCCCTCTTGCCTCTTGACCGGATTGGCTTTTTTTGCAGTGGGAGCGATGAAGAGCCGGTACGTTGAGCAACATTGGGCCCTGAGCGGATTCGAAACGCTTGGAATCGGAGCGCTAGCCGCTGGATTGGCTTACGGAATCGGCGTGCTGCTGAGCCCATTCGCCGAAGGTCTGTAAGCAGATTGGGCGAATCGCGGCTAGACCCACTCCAATCTTACAAGATAACACAATGTCCCTACAGTTGCAGGATTTCGCGAAGCGCGTTCTATTCGGAACCACCATCGAGGAAAAGCTCGATTTTCCACGTGATGAGATTGTCGATACCGATCGCGGCGAGGCGATCAATACGCCTCAGTCGCTTTCCCGTCCAAAGCATCTATCATTGCGCAGCGGCGATGAACGAGCCGCCCATCCCAGACCCTCTCAGCTCATCGACGAACGGGAACGCGGACGTCTACTCCACTTTTTTGGCAACCATGAATTGCTGGCCACCGAGCTCATGGCTCTAGCGCTATTGAAATTTCCCGAAGCTCCGAAAAGTTTTCGTATGGGACTTCTTGAGACGCTCAAGGAGGAGCAAATTCACACGCGTATTTATATGCACCGCATGAAGCAATGCGGTATCGAGTTCGGAGAGCTGCCCTTGAGCGACTATTTTTGGAAAAGCGTTTCTTCCATGGAAGACCCCCTGGACTATGTGACCCGCCTGTCTTTGACTTTCGAGCAAGCCAACCTGGACTATTCAAGAGAGTATGGAAAAATATTTGCCGAAGTAGGCGATCAAACTACCGCAGACATTCTCGATCGAATTTATCGGGATGAAATTCGCCATGTCGGCTTCGGTCTTAATTGGTTCCGCCGCTGGAAAGCGTCCGGGAAATCCGATTGGGAAGCATTTCAGGAGAAGCTGGAGTTCCCCTTGTCGCCTTCTCGAGCCAAAGGGAAGGTTTTCAATATCGAGGGGCGAAAGGCTGCGGGTCTCGATACCACCTTCATCGAAGATCTACAGGTTTATCAGCGTTCCCGCGGACGCACGCCAATTATCCGCTGGTTCAATCCGGACGCGGAAACCCATGCTTGCCGGAACTCTAGAAACCCACTCGCCAACTCCAATCAAGCGCTTCAGCGAGACTTGGGATTCCTGCTAGCGTATTTGTCACGCAAGGACGACATCCTCATAGTCAGGACACGGCCAACAAGAGAATTTTTAAGACGAATCCAGGAAATTGGGCTCCCCCTGCCTGAACTTGTGGAAACGGCCTCCGGTTTTTCGTCGTCTCAAGCCCCTTCGATAAGACGGAAGATCGGGGAAATCCGGCCTTGGGCTTGGACTCCCGATAGCGTCGAGTTCTTTTCCGGCTCTTTCAAATACGTGACGCGGCTGCCTAAAGTATCCGATCTGTGGAATTCGGATATCAGATCGCTCTTTTCCAAGTTGTGGGCAGCGGAACAAGCGGTGGCGCTTTTGGAGGGCGGCACCGAGGAATGGGTTGCCACCAAAGACGTCCTAGCCCATCGGGCGGCGGATCTCCGCGAGCTGGAAACGGTTCGCCGAGAAATGCAAAACCTAGGATACAGGGATATCGCTTGCAAAGCGCCCTTCGGGACAGCTGGGAACGGAAACCGATGCCTTTTTAAGGACGAGGAAATCTCAAGGGCGATGAAGCAATGGCTGGAACTGACTTGGTCCGAGCAAGGGGCTGTTTTAGTCGAACCTTGGCTTAAACGCGTATTCGATTTTTCCGTTCACTTTGATATCTCGACAGATTCCATCGAGCTGCGGGGCTTTACTCGGCTCTTCAACAACGCTCGTGGCCAATACAAAGGATCGCTCCACAGTGGCTTCGGCTCTCTAGAAAACGAATCTTTAGCTAGATTTCTGCTTTCCGATGATCGCGGGAAACCGCGAGTCTACCGCTGGTACGAAGAGGCATTTGTTCCCTGGCTCAAATCCATACTCGCTCCAAGCCAATATAAGGGCCCTCTCAGTATCGACGCCTTCGTCTATCAAGAGCTCGGCGGCCCGCTACTCTTAAAACCTTTGTCGGAAATCAATCCTCGATACACTATGGGCAGAATTGGACATGCGTTGGGAACCCGAGTCGCTGGTGGATCCGCCGGTCTTTTGCAAATCATCAGCAAGCCGCAGCTTAGAAAACTCGGACATTCCAATTTCAGCGACCATTGCCGCGAACTGGAACGGGATCATCCAGTTCGCTTAACCGGATCCGCCAAACCGCAAATCGTATCCGGTTCGTTCCCCTTAACGGATCCTTGCCAAGCTCACAAATTCCTCGGGCTGTATCATGTCCGCAAGCGCTACAATGAGCTACCCATCTGATTTTCGATTTTCAGGTAGCCCATCTGAAGCTTGTATATTCCCGATCGAACTAGGAAACTTGGAATCATGATACCCCGACGACGCTTCCTCAGTGGACTATTGGCTGCCAGCGCGGCCTCCACATTCAAAGGCCCGCCCCTGGCTCTAGCCGACATTGAGCCCAGTAAACTGAAGATCACCTCAGTTGATGCTTACCCAGTCAAACTATGGGAGCGTTCCGACCAAGGGAAACTACCCGAATTCGAATCCGACTTCGACCCCCAACGCTGGCGCTACACCGGCCCCTACGCTCAACTCGCCAGCGCGATCGTAGTCGTTATCAAGACCAACCAAGGCATCACCGGTTTCGGCCTAGGAGCTGGGGGCGCCGTCGCCTGCCAAATCATCGAAGGCCACCTGAGGCACCTGCTCATTGGCGTCAATCCGCTAAACATCGAGATGCTATGGGACCAAATGTATACCTCCTCCAGCTTCTATGGACGGCGGGGCGTTTTCGTCATGGCCCTGAGCGGAGTAGACAATGCCCTTTGGGACATTCTCGGAAAACACTCTGGGCAACCCGTATACCGACTACTAGGCGGAACGACGAAAGAGCGTATCCCTGTTTACAATACAGGCGACCCCGAGACAATCGAGCGAGGCCTTCAATTGGGAATTGAGCATTTCAAAGTGGTAGTCCGCGATGGCCTCGTCGAAGGGGAAGCAGGAAAACGGCGCACTGTCAAGATGCTAGAGGAGGCTCGGACTCAAGTCGGTCCCAACATCACAATCATGATCGAATGCATCGCTCGCTGGAACGACGTTGAATACACCATCGATATGGCCAATCGACTCGAGAACCTGAATCTCTATTGGATCGAAGAACCTCTATCTCCTGATAACATAATCGGCTACCAGCGTCTCGTTCGGGAAATCGACAGCACTCGCATCGCTAATGGCGAACACGAATACACTCGTTTCGGTTTTGCCGAGCTCATTAGGCATCAAGCTGCCGATGTTCTTCAACCCGATGTCAGCTGGTGTGGCGGAGTCACATCTCTGAGGAAAATCGCTGCCATGGCGGCCGCTCACGATCTGGAGTTTACCCCCCATCGGGGTGGGAGCTTGTACGGGCTTCCGCTTTGCCTATCCTCAAGCGATTGCAGCTGGGCCGAGAGCTTCGGCACCACCGATGATGGAACAGACTTGATGAACGCCATGAGTTCTCGTTTCGAGAACGGATACTACTACCCTTCTGAAAAGCCCGGCTTTGGCACGAATATCACTGAGAAGCTGGTCAAAGACCACGCTATAACCTAGTTTGTATTCGATGTTTCGTTACCTATTTGTCCAGCAGGGGCCCAAACGTTTTCCCAATCCAAGTAGACGGAATCCGCGGCGACGTCCACTTTCATCACCCGCTCGTAATACACTTGCGGCGGAACCTCTACCTGGCGAATGGATCCGTCAGGAAAACGGACATTTTCATACCCGCTGGTCTGCCGCTCTACGATATCCTCGAATGTTTTCACTTCCCGAATAATGATCGCGTTGGCACCCAATTTGGCCGCCTCCTTCTTAAGGTCAGTGACAATTTGAGCCGTCTTATTGTCCGCGGCGCCCAGAGTGAATCCTGAGGTTCCACTCGATTCCAGCTTGGCTATCACCTCATAACGGACCGGAATCTCCATGTCTGGCACCCAAGGCAAAAGTCCCTTGGGATCTTGATACACCTCTACATCCCATTCGGTCAGTGCAGGCCTAACATCGCCGGTTACCTCGACAACACCTGTGCTCGTTGATTCGCAACCTGATAAAATCCACAGGAAAATGGATACAATTGCCCAGAAATTTATCCGGCTTCGAGAATCCCTATTCTTGTTGTATCGTATCATAATGCCTCCTCCTCTCAAAACAAGCTAGGGAGAGGAGAGGTTGCCGTCAAACCCCAAAAAAACAACTGTCCACCCGGTAAAACGCTAGCCGCCGCGCTTGATCTACATTTTATCAATCACTTAGGATAGAATCTCGACCACCTGCTCAGGGCTCTGAGCCCAAGCCATCGCCTCCCCATCAACCTCCTTAATGGCATGAACGATCGACTCGTCATGAAAATTGATATAGGGTTTTCCCAAAGCCGCGCATTGACCTGCGTCAAAAGCGGCATTCCACTGCTTGTACTGACATCCGAAACGAACAACCGCGATCCCGCATTTCTGAACCAGTGTTCTCCCTTATCGAATATGTATCAAAGTTACGGATATAGATTTTCTGCTGCTGGAATACGCGCTTTACGAGGATCATCGAACCTATAGTCTTTTCCCATCTATTTTCAATTAACACCATGTCTAAACACATTTGCATTACTGGTTGTACCCGCGGGCTGGGACGAGCTCTAGCAAGTTGGTTTCAGGAAAACGATTGGCAAGTTAGCGGATTCGGCCGAAATCGCGAAACCATCGCGAAATTGTCCGACAACTCTCCCAGCTCCGACTTTTTCCGGTCTGTCGATGTCCGCAACATCATCGCGGTAGAAGAATTTTTCGATTCCCTATTCAGCGAGATCGGAGTTCCTAACCTCCTCATAAACAATGCCGGTGTCATCAATGCCAACGCGCCGCTCTGGGAGGTGCCCGTCGAAGAATTCGAACGCGTCGTGGATGTCAACATAACGGGCGTGTACCGCGTTCTCAGATACGTAGCTCCCGCCATGATCAATCGAGGAAGCGGAATCATGATCAATCTCAGCTCGGGATGGGGGCGATCGGCCTCATCGGACGTCGCTCCCTACTGCGCGACAAAGTGGGGCGTCGAGGGATTGAGCCAAGCGATGGCTCAAGAACTTCCCAGCGGGGTCGCCGTAGCCGCCATGAACCCTGGCATTATCGATACAGACATGCTCCGTAGCTGTTTTGGAGAAGGAGCCGCGAGCTTCAGCGGCGCAAAGGCCTGGGCCCAGACAGCCGGTCCCTACCTGGCCTCGCTCGACGCTTCGGTAAATGGCAGGCAACTGGCGGCGCCTTAGCGACAAACCGGAAGCAGCCAACGCCCGGCCTTCCGCTACTCGCCAGTATTCTCCAGCAACATTTCAGCGCCAATACATTCTTTGATAGTCTAGTTCCCTACTTCTGCCCAATCCGCGCCAACGCGGCCATGCGCATCGAATCTCAGGGGAATGATGGCCGGTCGGGCCACGAAGGATGGGCGCATTTTGCCTACGGGATTGCCACAATAGGTCGCCCACCAGTTTCCATCCCGATCCTGAAACACATTGTTGCGCCCTGCCCCGCGAATAGCCGTGTATTTTTTGCCGTAGGGTCCGTAGATATTCTTGGATGTCGATACCATGCAATCATAGTAAAGCTTGGTTCCTTCGCAAAAGTGTCCTTGCTCTCCATTAGCCTTCTCTTTCCACCGGATCGCTCGAATCAGGTAGTGGAGACCGTTCCGCTTGGCTATGTATACGCCTTCAACGTAAGTATTTTCTGGATAAATTTCCTCTTCTAACCGTCGCGGCGTTTCGGCAAATCCACTCGTATCCGGCTTCATCTTTGCGAAGCGCCCTTCTTGCCAGATAAAATACACCGATCCATCATCATCTTGGAAGAGCGACGGATCGATGCGGCTGGCCAGCGGCTCGAGTTTTCGACCACCCGGCTAAATCGGCCTCATTATCGGGGCAAAGGACGGGCGCAAACAAAGCGAGGGAGAGGAACATCCTGCATTTCGCTCAGCGAATCGTGGTAGCCTCACCTCACTGGGCAAGAAAAAGCGGCCCTACCCGATTCAACCATCGAAGAAGATATGGACCTCTATTACGGTCATACGATCCGCCAACCCACGCTTGCAACCGTAAACATTCGTCCTTGAGATGGATCTTTCAAAAGATGGACAAGATAGCAGCCGTTCCCAATCACAAGGAGTCCTTCATAGGAAGCGTAAACCGAATGTTCGACCGGGCTGCAGCCACTCTCGATCTGCCACCCGGTCTTTCCGAACAGATCAAGGCCTGCAACTCCGTCTATAAAGTTCGCTTCCCCGTCAAATTGCGTGGCGAGTATCGGACCTTCACCGGCTGGCGAGCTGTCCACAGCGAACACCGCTTGCCCACCAAAGGCGGCATTCGCTACGCGAGCGTTGTCAATCAAGAGGAAGTGGAAGCTCTAGCTGCCTTGATGTCCTACAAATGCGCCATTGTCGACGTTCCCTTTGGAGGATCTAAAGGGGGACTTCTGATTGATCCAAGCGAATACGAGGAAGATGAGCTTGAGCGCATCACCCGACGCTTCACCATGGAACTGGCAAAAAAGGGCTATATTAGCCCCAGCTTGAATGTGCCCGCTCCCGACGTGGGTACCGGCCCCAGGGAGATGGCCTGGATCAACGACGCCTACCGGGCCCAATTTCCTAGCGACATCAACGCCAATGCCTGCGTCACCGGTAAACCCACTACCCTTGGCGGTATCAATGGGCGTATCGAAGCGACTGGCCGAGGAGTCCAATACGCGCTGCAAGAATTTTTCCGCCATCCAGACGACGTGAAAAAGGCGGGGCTTGAAGGGAATTTGGCCGGAAAGCGGATCATCATCCAAGGCTTCGGTAATGTTGCCTATCACGCAGCCAAGTTTTTGACTCTGGAAGACGATGCCAAGATTGTCGGCATCATTGATTCGAAGGGCGGCTACCTCTGCGAAAAGGGCTTCGTTATCGACTCTGTGGCAGCCTTTCGCAAAGAGACAGGCAGCATCAAAGGCTTCCCGGAATCGACGTTTATTGAAGACGGAAGAAAGGCTCTAGAAGCGGAATGCGACATCCTTATTCCAGCGGCCCTCGAGGGGCAAATAACTAGGGAAAATGCCCCTCGTATCCAAGCTTCTATTATCGCCGAAGCAGCTAATGGGCCTGTGACCGATGAGGCGGACAAGCTCTTGTCGACTAGGGGCGTCACCATCCTGCCCGACGCTTATGCCAACGCAGGCGGCGTCACGGTTTCCTATTTCGAGTGGATCAAGAATCTTTCCCACATCCGCTTTGGGAGGCTGGGTAGACGCCTCGACGAAATGAGAGGACAGGAAATCGTCAATGCTCTACAAGCCATGACGGGAAACGAGGTTCCCGAGAACATCCAAAAACATCTGACACGCAGCGTCGACGAGCTTGATCTGGTGAGATCAGGCCTCGATGACACTATGCGCGATGCCTATAATGAGATTAGGGAAATTCTCAATGCCCGACCACACGTAAAAGACTTGCGCACAGCCGCCTACGTCCTGGCGATAGAGAAGATCGCCAAGAGTTACTTAGAATCAGGATTGTTTCATTAACTAGAACCTATCTTGGCTCTGCAAAGGGCGGTTACGGATTAGACTCTAGGCTTCTAGCAAATCTATCCAACGAAAATCGCCGGGTAACCAATTATCGATCCACTATCGATTCATCCGGGCAATCCTGGAAACCCGATGTTGATCGACGAAGCTTTCCCAGCTTCAAGGAATACACGAAGAACACAAAATCCAATAGCGTTGCTGACCGATAACCGAAATCTTTCTTTATGCCTGACCGAGCCAAACCTCCCGCCATTCAAGCCAAAGGTTTGACCAAAACCTTCGGGGATCGCGTGTTGTTTGAAAACGCGGGCTTGAAAGTGGAGCGGGGGCAACTAGTCGCCCTTCTGGGGCCTTCCGGAGCGGGAAAGTCGACGCTCTTAAACTGCCTCGAAGGCATCGAACCCATTGATTCAGGCGAAATCGTAATCGCCGGACAGTCGATCTCCTCATTGACAGAGACGGAGCTAGCCCGCTTGCGAAGCGATCAGATCGGCACAGTTTTCCAATTCTTCCACCTGCTTCCCACCCTAAATGTTTTTGAGAATATCGAATTGTCCCTTCTTTTGAAACAAGTTCCCGCTTCCGATCGGCGAGAACGCGTAATGGAACTGGCGAACCAACTGGGAATCAGCCACCGCAAGGACGCCTTTCCCTTCGAACTCAGTGGCGGTGAGATGCAGCGGGTCGCCATCGCTCGGGCTATTGCCCACCGCCCCAGCGTGATCTTCGCCGACGAGCCAACCGGGAATCTGGACAGCAAGAGCGGAACGGAAGCTCTGGAGATTTTAACTCAGCTGTGTTCCGAGATCGGGGCAGGAATGCTGATGGTCACCCACAGCGAAAAAGCCGCATCGTATTGCTCAGTTCGATACACTCTCCGCGACGGGACACTCGAGCCAGCCGATTAGCATGACTCTGTCAGCCAGAGCAGAGCTTTTAAGCAGTCTAGCCATTCGGATTATAATCCGACGCTGGACACGGCAGAAACTAAAGACCTTGGCCTTGCTCCTAGTCGTCGCCCTAGGCGTATCCGTATTTCTTTCCATAGGCTTAACCAACCGGGCCGCAGTCAGCTCCTTTGGCTCCTTCACGGAGATCGTCGCTGGGCAGAGCCAGTATTCCGTGAGGTCGACAATCGGATCGCTTGATTTGGAGGATGCTCGGTCTGCACGAAGGGCTTTGATGGATACCGAGGCATCGCTGTTTCCCACCTTGGAAGTAATCGCGAGCGTAGAGCGAGCCGAATCTCGAGATATCTATAAACTCGTCGGAGTAGACCTTCTGGCAGCAGCGAGCCATTTGTACCGAACCTCCCGTACTGGCTCTAAACTCCAGGATCCCAGCCTGGAGAACATGAACGTGTTCGACTACCTGGCCCAAGGAAACAGCGTCTTCGCCCCTAGTTCCGTCGCTTCTCTATATCAGTGGCAAGTTGGAGACAGCATTCTCGTTAACTTAGGCGCCGAGCAACTAGAACTACAATATTCAGGCCAGATTCCCGTGCAAACCTCTGACGCCAACGACAATCTACCCGTGTTGGTAATGGATTTGCATTCCCTGGCTCACCTCGCTCATCGCGATAGACAGATTGATCGTATCGAGATAATCCTGCCTCGCGAATTCCAAACAAAGTCTTACCTAGCGAACGTATCCACTCTCCTCGAGCGCGGGAACCCAGGAAACTGGGTGATTGAATCAAACGCTGATCGACTGAAAACCGGATCGGCGATGACACTGGCCTTGCGATCCAATCTTCGGGCCCTATCCGCCCTATCGCTTGTCATAGCCTTCCTTCTCGTTTTTCAAGCTTTGGATAGCTCCGTTTCGCAAAGAAGGGCTGAAATCGCTTCGCTCCGTTCGCTCGGTGTCACGGCTAAACAAATACGTCTGCTATGGTTGTCGGAAGCAGCCTTGATCGGCGCCCTGGGAGGAATTGTCGGCATTGGGCTCGCTTCCCTGACAGCCCGATTTTTCTCGGGGATGGTAAACGAAACGGTTAGCGCTCTCTACTACTTCACCGCAGACGACACTTTGGACTACGCCTACGGAGAAATCTTGCTAGCCTGGATTGCGGCTATTTGCGCCAGCGTATTGGCCGGATGGCTCCCTGCCGCAGCGGCTGCTTTCACTCCACCCGCTCAAATGCTGAAGACCAACGTCATTATGGGGCAGGCTCGCCGCTCGATCTTCGCCAAGATCGCCGTCGCCACTGGCCTTCTCAGCGCTGCAGCCTACCTCTTTCCTCCCCTACCCTCTCCCAATGGACACGGCATCCCCATCGGAGGGTATCTCAGCGCATTGGCAGCCAATGCCTGCGCTATCTCGATTGGCTGCTACGCCATGGAGTCCCTCCCCCGAATCTTCGCTCCTCTTTCCAAGCGCTACACCAGTTTTCTCATTGGCCTCAGTCGTTTTCGAAAACCGGTTGCTCGCCATCGCCTAGCCCTGGGAAGCGTGATCGTAGCGGTCGGCATGACCGCGGCGATGGTAGTCCTGATCGGGAGCTTTGAAAGAACCGTCACGGGTTGGCTAGAGCAAGTTATTCATGCCGACATCTACATCAGGTCCAAACAATCCCAGTCTGCCGATTCGGAAAACGGCATACCCATTAGCGTAGCCCAAACCATTAGAGCTCATCCCAAAGTCGAAGACGCCGCTACCATTTCTCGCTACTCCATACATATCAACAATGCGGATACGTTTGTAAACGGATATGACACGGATTACCTCATTCGCCGGCCCCACTTGTCTTGGGTCGGACAGTCTCCAAATAATTTGGCATCATTGATAACGGGTGAATCCGCTATCGTTACCGAGAGCTTCCAGAAACGATTCGGCGTAGGAGTTCGGGACGATATCTGGATCCCCACAGTCTCAGGAGAGAAAAGCCTTCAGATCATTGGAATCCAGTCCGACTTTGGAAACGAGCGTGGAAGCCTGGGGGTAGACCAAGCGGCATTGAAAGCCTGGACAGGTAGAGACGACGCCCAAGGCATCGCCCTCCATCTAAAGCCGGGTATCGATCTAGAAGCGTTCATTTCGGAGCTGGAGCGAAAATTCCCCGCTTTGGATGTCTCCCCCAATCGCGTTCTCAAGGCACAAGCGACGGCAATCTTTCACCAGACATTCGCCATCACCTACGCCCTAGAGGGAGTCGGCCTATTTATATCGGTCGTCGGTCTTGGAGCTATGCTTTTCAGCCTTTCTCTGGAGAGACGGGTTGAGATTTCAGCTTTGTTGCGCCTGGGCATGTCGAGAATGTCCATCGCTTCAGCTGGGATCGCGGAAGCGTTCACCCTATCGTCTCTCGGAATCGCCCTCGGAATTGTTTTGGGGCTCATCCAAGGATGGATTCTCATTTTCGTGGTAAACAAACAGGCTTTCGGCTGGACGCTTGCGCTATCAATTCCCTGGGACTCCCTTCTCGTTCTGGGACTAGCGACGCTACTGTCAGGCGTTTTGGTTTCCTGGCGTATTGGCTGGTGGAGTAGCGGATTGCCTGTTCAGCAAGAAGAATGAACAAGATGAACTCCTACGTGAAAGCTCATCGCTTTACTTCCTATCGGCAAGCGCTGACAATCTGCTTGCTCATATGCAAGCAGGCCCTCGGCCAGGATTATCCCGTTTCGGAGGAGGGTTTTGCGTTGCCCTCTGAAACCATAGCTCTCGAGTTTCCCAGGGATCACGGAAGCCATCCGGAGTTCAAATCCGAGTGGTGGTATTTGACTGGCCACCTCGAGGGCCCAGAACCTCAGGACCGATTCGGATTCCAACTGACGTTTTTCCGCTCCGCCACCGTGCCGTCCAATCAAGAGCCCGAGGCCGCCCAACCCAGGCAGATCTACATGGCTCACGCGGCCTTTCTCAACAAGTCGACGGGCGAGCACCTCTACGAGGAGCGGTTCAATCGCGACGCCTGGAACGCGGATGCGGAAGTTGGCCACCTGTCCGTATTCAACGGCAACTGGCAAATCGAGATGTTGGACAAAACACGGGAGCAAATGATGGCCAGCTTCTCGATCAATGGACAGCGACGATTCGAACTATCGTTCATACCTAGCAAGCCCAAGACTCTTTTCGGCGAAAACGGCGTTTCTCGGAAAGGGGAAGATCCGGAGGCCAAGAGCTATTACATAACCTTCACCCGTCTTAAGGTCTCAGGATCTCTAACCATTGGACAGCGCCGAATGCCGGTTAGTGGTGTGGCTTGGATGGACCATGAGTTCAGCAGCAGCCAACTCTCCGAGGGCCAAATTGGCTGGAACTGGTCTAGCCTCATTCTCGATGATGAATCCGAACTCATGGCCTACGTAATGAGGCGGGAGGACGGTCAGGTAGACCCCTACTCGCAAATGTACATTATCGATCCTCAAGGACGTACGACCCGTTACTCCAGCAGCCAATTCAATTGGACCCCTACTGATTTCTGGACATCGCCACACAACGGAGCCCGCTATCCGATTGAATATGCGATCTCCTGGACCGATGCCATGAGCCGCAAACGAACCCTCACCATACGATCCCAACCAAGCGACCAGGAAATGAGCGGGCCTATTAGCGGATTTACCTACTACGAAGGCGCCGGCACCGTCTATGACCAAAACGGCGAAAACATTGGCAAATCCTTTACCGAGCTTACCGGATACAAGGAGTCGCTCTATGGAAGATTCTAGACTGGCAGCCCTGTAAATTATTCGACATTCGGAGCAAGCCGCTAGTTTTATTTAACGTTTTCCCCGGTTTCATTCGAAATGCATATTAAACGCTGCTTAGCTATCAAAGTGCCATTCTACATGGGAAGCAAACTTTGGAACCCGATGATGCGGTTCGCCACAAAGGATACGGTCTATGTATTCGTGGAAACGGAATCAGGAGAATGCGGCGTCGGAGAAGTTTGGCCTGCCTACGGATCAGCTGATTCGATTGTATTCATTATCAACAACGATATTGCCCCTCTCGTTGCAGGCGAAGAATCCGGCGATATCGATCGTATCCGCGACAAGGTATACAAACTCTCGCCTCTCGGCGGAGTGGCCAATTTGCTCATGAATGCCATTAGCGGCTTGGATATTGCTCTGTGGGACTTGAAAGGAAAGCTTTCGAACAAGCCTATCAGCCAGCTTTTGGGATCCAAGTCCGACGCCATTTACACCTATGCTAGCGGAGGCCTGTACGGCAAAGACAAAGGACTATCGGAATTGGCAGCGGAAATGGGCAGCTATATCAAGCAAGGGTTCGATGCGGTGAAAATCAAAATTGGCGGCTTGCCAATTCCAGAGGACGTGGATCGCGTGGCTACCGTTCGACAAGCTATCGGTCCCCAGGCCCGTCTAATGGTGGATGCCGTGCATGCCTACTCCGTCAAAGAAGCGATGGAGGTCGCCGAAAAAATCAGGCCTTATGATATATACTGGTTTGAATCGCCAGTCGCCCTAGACGACATGGGGGGACATGGGATAGTGAATACGCAGAGCGGAATTCCCGTTTGCGCCAATGAATCCCTATCTAATATCTATCAATACGAGCATCTCCTTTCGCATAATGGCGCGACCTTCGTACACTTCGATCTCTCCACCTGCGGCGGGATAAGCGAAGCGGTTAAGATAGCTAAGCTTGCGGAATCGGAGGGCCTCGATTGCACGCTTCATGCGGCGACCGGCGTCCATCTCTATTCCGCGAGCCTTCAAGTTGCGGCCTCGATACCCAATCTAGACTCAGTCGAGCGGCACTTCACGCACCACTGGCTCTCCGAGGGCCAGCCAGAGATTTTGGAGCACGACGGTCCCTACGCCAAGCCCACCGGAAAACCCGGTGTCGGGACACCCTTCATTACACCAGGTTTTATCGAAGCCACCGCTAAATCAGAATTGGCCAAAGCGTCCCAAGCATGAATCCCTAACGAGCTGTCATCCTCTTTTCCAGCCTCTGGCTCATCTGTTCCGTCCTCACCTACGTACACCCGATCTATATTGAGCCAACTGGAGACGGCTTTACCCGCGGTCTCAATAGACTAGGTACAGCCTTAGGCTGGCAAGCAGCCGCCTCGCTTTCCGCTCTCCTCGCCTTGGTCGTGGGTGTTGGCAAACTGACATCGACGCCGCTGCTCAAGTGGTTCAGCCGTGTTCCCGCCATCATCCAGTTGCTCCTGGTTCTATCTAAGATTCAGCAAACCTGCTCCCGTCAGCGATCCCCCGGCTACACCACCGACTCAAACCGCCCCCAACCCCGTCAAGTCCCAAGCCGAACCTTTTTCCGAACGCTACACAGGCATTTTTCATAGCGGAGTCGAAAGAAGCCATTTCTATGCTGCCGATGGTCGCGGTCCTTGGTGGGTCGAGGCAGATGAGGCTGTCTGGGAAATCCTCGAGAAATACCGAGTCGACGGCCCAGGCTGCAGCGGGGGATATGGGTCTGACTCGATGTCGAGGCCTCAGTCGACAACAAAGTCAATGGTCTTTCCCATTTGGGGAATTTCGAGGGTCGCATGACTATCCTCACTATCGGTACTATCAGGCATCTTAAGCCGGAAGCTTTCGAACAGCTACAAGCGGGCTTTAGTCAAGCAAAGCCCTAGCCAGGATTATATTTCCACCCACGCAGAGCTTTCAGCGCTGCGGAAAATCGCGTCTATAACCGTCATATTCTCGATAGCGTCCGACAAGGGCGTAGGAACGGGGCCGCCTTCTAAGACGGCCTGTGAAAAAGCTTCTCCCTGCAAAGCGTATTGATCGCATATCGGAAAGACGACTTCCTCAATGCTGCCATCGCGATCTATCCACAGTCGCGTTTCCTCATCCGGTGGAGCGTTAAATGGAATCTCGATCTCCACCCTACCTTTTGTACCCAATATTTGGACGCGCTGATATCGGGAAAGCTGCGTAGAGCAGGTAAAACTGCTTGTACCAGAACCGAAATCGAGCAAGCCAGATGCCAGTCGATCCACTTGAAGAACGGGATCGCGCTCTACCGTCCCTATAACCCTGCTAGGCGCTTCGCCAAAAAGAAATCGGGAGAGCGATAGGCAATAGCAACCAATGTCTAGCAAGCCACCACCGCCGATATCCGCCTGATTACGAATATTGCCTGGATCGTCGTTAAAGTAGGAGAAGACCGAGTGAATCGACCGCAATACTCCGATTTCTCCTTCGTCAACTAGGCGCTTCGCCTTGATCCACTGAGGGTGAAAGCGATACATAAAGGCCTCCATGACCTTCAAATGCGGGTGGGCGCTAGCCGCATCCACCAGCCTCTTAGCGTCCTGCGTATTCAATCCTAAAGGCTTTTCGCAAAGAACGTGTTTACCGGCTTCCAAAGCCTTGATGGACCAATCCACGTGCAGGTGATTGGGAAGCGGGTTGTAAACCGCGTCGATGCTGGAGTCCACCAAGAGGGCCTCATAGCTACCGTAGGCTATCGGCAATCCCAATCTATCGGCCCACTCTTCGGCTTTGGCTTGGTCCCTTGAGGCGATGGCAATCATGCAGCAATTTCCCGCTTGGGACATTCCTGGAATGACCTTATTGACGCCGATCTTCGCAGTACTGAGAACTCCCCATTTTATCGATTTCACAAATTGACGGTTATGGCCATGGAGCGAAGGGAACAAGAGAATTCCTGAAAGCAAAGATTGTATCCACTCTCCGTTTCGGTATGAATCGACGGCCATATGACGAACCCTGAAAAACCTTCTATCGGATTCATCGGCCTAGGCCTTATGGGATCGGCCATGGTCGAACACCTCCAATCGCTTGGCTACCCTATGACCGTAATCGCCCACCGCAAGCGGGCAGCTATCGATGCTGCCGTTAGCCGTGGGGCCAACGAGGCCAAAACTCCTGGCGAGCTGGCCCAAGCCAGTGAGATCGTCATGCTTTGCGTGGATACATCCGCCGCTGTCGAAGCCAATATGTACGGGCCCGATGGAGTCATCGAGAACGTTCGTTCCGGAACATTGGTCATCGATTTCGGCACTTCGCTTCCGCATTCAACTCAGCGGATCGAAGCGGCCCTGAAAGAAAAGGGCTGCAGCATGATGGATGCCCCTTTAGGCCGTACGCCATCGCATGCCCTCGAGGGCAAGCTGAATATCATGTCGGCTGGCTCTATGGTAGACTTCGATCGAGCCAAACCGGTTTTCGAAGACCTTGGCGAAAACATTTTTCACATTGGGCCGATTGGCTCCGGGCACACGCTCAAACTTATCAATAATTTCTTCGCCATGACGACCGCCTGCGCCATGTCCGAAGCCTTTGCGATGGCCGATCTTGCTGGCCTTGACCGGCAAACACTCTATGACGTCATGTCTTCCGGTCCACTTCATTCGGGAATGATGGACTGGGTTAAAGCGGAAGCGATCGATGGCATACCTGACCAGTTGGCCTTCTCGATCACCAATGGACGCAAGGATGTTGGCTACTATTCAAGCATGGCCGATGATCTCGGGGCACCGAGCTTCATCTCGCCCGCTACCAAGCACGCCATGACGTTGGCCAAGATCTCTGGCTGGGGAGACCGAATGGTCCCGGAAATGGTCGATTTCATAACGGAAACCTATTCCAAGAAGGGTTCCTAGTGAAGATCTACGGGACAAGCTCCAAGACAATAGAGGTAGCTAGCTTCAAGATATTCGCCCAAAATGGATAAGAAGAGGACAACGAGTTGTCGTTGTAGGAGCGTCGCTTGCGCGCTCCCCTTGTCGCCAATCGGCATGGCGCGAGCGCCAGCCCCACGAGCTTATACGGCCGGCTATTTGACGAATATCACCTCGCCAAAGAATTCGGGAGCGTGAAACGACACCTCTGCCGTTCGCGAAGGAGACCATTGGCTGTGCTGCGGGTTTGTTTGCCCACCCAATCGATTTAGATTAAGTCGCCACTCGTTACCCGCCAGGGGTGGCGTGTTCTTAGCGACATTCGAATAGGCCTCAAATGGTATAGCTACTTCGAGTATCCAAAATCGATCTACATCTGAATCGTCGTTCAGCGTACCCTCAATCGAGGTAGCGATGCGCAATTCTGGATCCCACGGCTCCTTGCTGCCAACGTTTGCGTGATAGAAGTCTAGAGACACTCCTTTCACGTTCATTTCCACGTTATAATACTGATTCAGGCTATCCGGGTTTGGGGATATAAATACCTCAACGCAATCGTCTCGGTAAACTGGACTATCCCGTTCTTCATGCTCGGCCCAAATATGCTCATCCTGGCATACGAAACTGACGTAGAGGTAGTTATCATCCCATAGCATCTTAGCGGCCGTTCCTTCTTTCTTACCTTCCTTCCACCAAGGGAACTGGAATTCGCCTACCGGGTCTGCCGACTTCCACGCTACTTCGTTTAATCGCCCATCAATTAGAATAGAGGAATCAATGTACTTTATTTCGTACTGTTTCTTCGGCCCCAGGGACAGAGCCTGGTCTTCAGATTGCTTAGAACAAGAACCGCATGCCAACAAAATCAGGAATGCAAATAAACAACTGTACCGCTTCATTGGAGCTGGAAAGTAAAGCCAACTGCCATCAAGGCGAGCGGAACCCGAGGCTCGCTTTATTCAAAGGAAGCCCCCAGCAGCTTTGGGCTATGCCAATTGCGAAAAAGAATGACCCAGGGACGATCTCCGCGCGTCCCATCAGGGTTAATTTTTCCATATTTCCGGTACACTTGCTAGCCTCTGTACTGGCTGCTTTAGATCAAAGCCCTGTCGCTTGGGCCACCGCGGCCCGGCCAGCGAGCTTCGTTAAGGCGCGGCGAGACTTTTTGAAGACGAGCTTAAAGGGGCTTACCAGAACATTGCCCGTTTGAATAATCGGGTGCTTACGCGATCGCTGCCGCACGACTTCCGTCGCGAATACGGCGCCGGATGGTCGCCTCGGCTGGATGCCTCGCGAAGGACGCGTGGGCAAAGCCGGGCTTCTGTAGTTGGTCACTGGTTTAGGCGGCTCCGTTTTAACCTGCTTGGTTTCCTGATTGAATACCGCGGCCCGCCATCTGCCTGCTTCGTAGTCGTTCCGCGAAACGCCTTTCCCAGAACCGTAGAGGTAGGCTAAGGTCCGTTGGGCTTCGATATCCCCTTGAGATGCTTTCCGTTTGGTTTCTTCCAGAAAGCTGTTACCAAAAACGCAAGTCGAGGGGACTAGAAATGCGAACATTATAAGTAAACGCAATCTAGGAGATAACATGAAACCTTTTGGACAAAAAAATCAGGTCCGAAGCAAGTGGATTTGGAATTTCTGAATAAATCCTCTTGAAGAGCCGCGCTTTGACTGTCTTTTAACGATATCCATGAAAGCCCGACACTGGATTACGATCCTCGCTCTGGGATTCGCCAGTTCTCATTTACTCGACGCAGCCCCGTCAAAACGGGAAGCTCGCGAGCAGGAACAGGCCTACCTAGCCGCCAATGCTGAACGAGAAGGCGTATCGAAAACGCAATCTGGTCTGCAATACGAGATTCTCGAAGAGGGAGCGACCTCCACGGAGAAGGTTCGCGGCAAACACACGATTGAACTCCACTACCATGGCACCCTCTGGGACGGAACTGTCTTCGACAGCTCCATCGAACGCGGCCAGCCTATCACCCTCCGCCTATGGGACGTGATAACCGGCTGGTCGGAGGGGCTGAAATTGATGTCACCAGGCGATAAATACCGTTTCTACATTCCCAGCCGTCTCGCTTACGGATCCGAGGGAACCAAGACCGTTCCTCCCTACTCTCCCTTAATCTTCGATATAAAGGTGCTTTCCCTATCCCAGAAAAAGCGATAGATCAGATGGCGACCACCAAGCTTCGCCATCTAGGATCACTATTCCTATTGCTGATTAACCGAAATGGGCGATTTTAATAGACATCCTTTGCTCAGTAAGGGCGTGAAGCTGCATCCCGACGATACCGCCTTTGAAGCAGTCACCCTGATTGCCCAATATCTAGTCCGTTCTATACAGCAGAATGAAGACGGCATCATCGAGGACGTCGATACGGAGTTTCTCCATCAATATCGCGTTTCTATTCGCAAGCTTAGATCTCTGCTAACTCTCATCGAGGGGGTCTACCCGCTCGAGGATAGCCGGCGATTGAAGTCGGCTTTTGGCGGCTACGCTAAAGACA
>Ga0181579_10000633_pt1 | contig 28832 bp, 20 predicted proteins | sample 071ome_24_FD_132996 | JGI IMG/M metagenome (GOLD analysis project Ga0181579, IMG submission 132996) | Coastal salt marsh microbial communities from the Groves Creek Marsh, Skidaway Island, Georgia - 071402CT metaG (megahit assembly) | ecosystem: Environmental > Aquatic > Marine > Intertidal...
AGAGAAGACGCCTAGCGCGCCTAATCCCCCTACTATAGCCACATGTATTGGCTGTAATAGCATGTAAAGGGGCAAGAAAAGGGTGAGTTCGGACCGTTGACCTAGCGCGTTTGCCCGTAGAAAAAAAAGCGTTTCACCGAACCATTTCGAGCCCAAGACGACAGCCATAAAAAGGGGATGTGCCCATTCTAGTAACACCAATAAGGGGCTTAAAATAACGCACCAACTCAAGCCATACGTAATCACCATATAGCCGTAGAACAGAGGATCAAACCTGACCATCAAGGGAGCATTTGAAGCCCACCGAGCACGCTGGTTAAGCAACCCCTTCCACGAGGTCGCAGGTGGATGTACGGTAAAGGAAGCTGGAGCGGAAGCAAAAGCAATGCGCCACTGGGTCTGAGTGCGTATCATCTGCATGAGCAACACATCATCGCCCGAAACTCTATGCATAACCTTTTCGTATCCCCCCACCTCTTCATGGGCGGCGCGGCGAAAAAGTAGGTTCTGACCGGAAGCCGCCATGGGATGCCCCCGGCCGCTGCTTCCCCAAATACAGGCCATCAAATTGAGGAAATCGAGGGCTTCATACCCGCCTCGAACACCAAGTGACTCGCCGGGTCTACCAATTTGAGAAAACCCTATCACCATGCCTACATCGCTCTCGAGGTAGGTCATAAGACTGCTCAGCCATCCATTCCCCATGGCACAGTCGGCATCTGTTGTCGCAATAACCTCGCCGGCGGCCTCCGCAATAGCTGCAGTCAGTGCGGCTTTCTTTGATCCGCTACCCGACAGCCCAATCAGCTTAAATCGTTTATCGGCCTCAACCCACCCCGCAATCAGTTCAGCCGTCGCATCCGTTGATCCGTCGTCAACAACGACGACCTCGAAGTTGGGATAATCCTGCGCGGCTAGTAGGCTCAGACAATCGGCGATGCGCGCCTCTTCGTTGCGAGCGGCAACGACGACGGAAACAAGGGGCTGTGGCGTTGCCCCCCCCGTGTGCCTGCGCATACCCCAAAGAAACCACAGTATGCCGGTCAAATATAGGAGGACTTCAGCAAGCAAAAACCATTCAAACGGACGCGGGGCAAACCAATTCACACTAGTCGCGCAGCTCCTTTACCAGAGAAAACATACCGCGATATCCCTCTGAACAGTTGCGGCACATTTCCGTGGCATTGCGATCGCGCAATATTTTGGCCCGGAAATCCATATAGGGCTTACCTCGCCAAATAGAGCGAAATGAATCTTTCCCAAAGGCATGTCCCATGCCGAAGTCCACGTCTTTATCAAAGCAGCACGGTGCCACATCTCCGTTCCAATTAATCATTGAACTATACCAAAGGACCTTACACCCTCGCACTGGCTGCCCTTTCACAACGAGCTCGTTTCCCCGCTCCTCGTAGCGACTAAAGGCTTCATTTTCCGGCAAAAAGTTCTCTGCGTCTTCCTCTGTGTAAATCTGAGCCGTTTTTACAAGGAATTTATCAACGTCCAATTCTCGAGCCTTGGCCTCAGCTGCTGCCATATCGCCCTCGTTGTGTCGCATAACGATAAACTGCAGGTTTATCAGAGGACCTTCACCTCCGCGCCGCTTCTTTGCCTCTACAAGCCTGTGCACCCCGTCGAAAACTCGATCAATATCACCTCCCACTCGGTACTGGGCATAGGTCTCCTGGTCTACCCCATCCAGAGAGACAATGATTTCATCTAAGCCCGAATCGACGATCGCCTCGGCTTCTGCTTCAGTTCGGATATAGTGACCGTTGGTGCTGGTAAACGTAAAAATATCCTTTTCGTGAGCATAGCGGACCATCTCATTAAAGCACGAATTTAGGTAGGGTTCCCCCTGGTTCCACATCATCATCATAAACGCTCGGTCGGCAACCTGATCGACGAGCTCTTTAAAGTCATCGATCGACATATTGCCGCGTGGACGACTCATTTGCCCATTGCCCGAAGGACACAGAGGGCATTTCAAATTGCAAAAGTTCGTTGGCTCGACCATCATCATGAACGGCTGTCCCCAGACCACCGGCCTGCGCATACCCCAAGAAACTAGCATGGACATAAACACCTGCAGGGCGTTTACCAAGCGTTTCCACGAGAAGATGCGCAAATAGCGTCGAACGTACCGCGGAAGGCCTTTTGAAGCCACTAAATATGCCATACTACCCTTTTATTGAGTTGAGAATCTGAGTCATTTTTTTTGCGATGATATACGGAATTAACTCTTCCAACGAAACAGCCCTAAACGGCCTGCTGGTGCCAGCAAGACAACGTATGGAATATACAAAACTTCCACTAACGGAAAATACTTTAACCACCCCCATAGATCGCCCTCCCGCATGCGGTATAGCAAGAAGGCATCAACTCCCCAACGGGCAAACCAGACGGGCCACAAAACCTCCAAGCTCGACGCACCCAACCCCAACGCACAGAGTGCAGCACCTAGGCCGAGATGAAAAGCGTACACCCCCGCTCCCAATATGAGCGCTGGACCCCGGTAGTGTCCCCCCTTGGCGGCATGACGCATTTTTTGGTGTATAATAGCGCGCCAGCGTGAGGGAGCGGGTAGCGAATCGACTACTACGCCGGAATTCCATACCATTTTCCACCGCCCCGCTTTTGCTACCAGACGCATAAAGTAGACGTCGTCTCCACCCAACATATGGCCTATGGGAGCAAAGCCGCCCACTGCATCGTACACGCTCTTTCTATAGGCGAGATTTCGTCCCGTGCAAGAAAGGGGACGTCCCTGTGCAAAACTCCCCGCTCCAAGTGCTCCAACCGCCGAATTTTCGACCGAAAGGACCCGCTGTATAAGCGAATGTCCCTCCATCGTATGCGCATGTCCAGCAACAAGACCAACATCTGGCGCAAAGCGGGCTGCCGTCCGACGTGCCCAATTAGGCGGCGGTCGACAGTCGGCATCGGTAAATAACAGGATCTCGCCCTTGGCCGAGGCGATTCCAACCGCGAGTGCGCTCTTTTTAGGGCAGGCGAAGACCGTATTGTCAGGAGCCCGCACTGCGCGCAACCGGTCCCACCGATTCATCCAATCAGTTCCGATTTCACCCGTCTTATCCTCCGAGCGATCATCCACCAGCACAACTTCCCACTCGCCCATGTAATCCTGCTTCTGGAGGGCTTCTAAGCATCCCTCTAATACGGCTTCTTCGTTGCGCGCGGCCACTATGATAGACAGAGAGGGACTGACGCCTTCATCCCCTTCAACCTCGGGTCGGTACAGACCGCGTACAAGCCAGACGATCGAAGCGATATAAACTGCTCCACCGCCGACCAACAAGCCCTGTATGAGCTCCACATATGACATTAAAAGTGCCTGTAGCGCAGGTCAAAGAAAAGCTCTTCTTGCGCACCGCTGCCGATCCCTGTGCGTCGCTCAGGCACGGTTGCTGCCCCCCAATTAGGAGGCCAATACACATCCTTACCCCAAGTCTTCACAAATCCCAGTTCTACTCCTAAGCCCCCCGTCACATTCCAGTGCACGCGCGCCTCTAGCTCAGTGCGCTGCTGCACGAGACCATCTAAGAATTTCTTGCTTGCTCGCTCATCGCCCGGACGCCATCCGTAGTGAATATCGCCCCCCACATTGCGCAGGGATCCGTCTCCTCCCTCCTCGTTTTCTCCGTGGCGGCTACGCCGCCCTTCCATGCGAAAGGTCCAACGAGGCCCCAAACGCTTTTCGAGTACCAGTCGGATGAGATCGCTGTTGGGTCCCAGCTCGTGGCCTAGCGGAGCATCAAAGTGTCGAAAGGTATTAATCGGATATTTATGAGTATATATCCAGGGCTCAATGCGCACGTACTCCACTAGCATATCACCGTCTCTTAATAGAGGCGGATCAACCCAGAACAACCCCGCTTGTAGGGAAAACTTGTTGGCGAAATCATCGGAAAAAATAGCCGCTTTTTTCAGGTCATCGATAACGTATGAAAGGTAATAACGCCGGTTGCCGCCGGGATGCATATCGACATCCAGCCCCATCATAACATTGTCCTTATCACCCAAGTGGCTCTGAGCCGCCCAGTAGAACATGAAGGGGTTTAAGTACGTCGGCTCCAATCCCCGATCCCCGTAAATTACAACCTCGTGAAAACCCACATCTAACCAGTCTGTCAGGGCGACTTCAAGCCGGTGAGCCGCGATGTATTTGGGCTTTTCAATCGTGCGAGATTGGCGATTTACAACGTAGGAAGCCGACTCGTCTGCCATCCCCCTACAGAGCGGCGAATCAGGGCGATCGGGACAGGCGCGCAGCACGCCGGCGATGCTCACCAAGCGGAAGGCACCTAGCTTGGATTTTAGACGCAGCATAGTAAACGAGGGCGCGTGATTGCTCAGACCCAAATTATCCTGACGCCCAGGTCCCCACCGCGCCTCATCCTTGCCAAATTCGACGGCAAGATGCGGAAGAGAAATCGTCATATAGGCCATCGCCTCGTGATAGTCGGTCAGCGTCCCTTTCAGCTGGGGCACTTCAATGCGCCGCTGGAAGACTTGGTCTCTCCATACGTAGGTGCGACTTCCCTGCTCGCGGGTCTGGGCAAAGCTCAGGCGAAATCCGAGATATTCCCCCAAGTACCCTCTGACGGTCCCCCCCACCGTGTTGCGATAAATGAGCTCCGCTTCCGAGCGCCCCCAGCCGGTGAAGCGATTGGTCTGTTGGCGCACAAGGATATCGGCCTGAAGCTGTCCCTCATCGGCCCGATAGCGCAAAGCAGGTCTTCTCGCACGCAGTCTTTCGACGATCCCGTCCAGTTCTTTCCGCCCCAATTCGGTTGACCACTCCCCCTCATATGAGGTGAATAAGGCATACTCCGTCGAGCTGATCGGGTACCCCTCATCAATAGCAGTGCGGATTGAACCCAGCATATCGGCGACCTGCTGACGACTGTAGGGACGGATTCCACTCACTTCCCCGCCGAGTATACCCCGCGCTTCGAAGCGCTCCACAAAAGCGTATATGGGGTGATCCAACGGCACGTTGACCGTTCGATCCGCCAAGACCGCAACTGAGGTCAGCAAACACAGTAAACAGCCCAAGGTCCATCTTGACAGTTGAGATGGAGACCTATACGTTTTTTGATCACACAATTGATATCAACTCCACCAGAAAGAACGCACGACATGCATGCAATTGAGCGTATAAATGCCCGAGAAATTCTCGATTCCCGCGGCAATCCCACCGTTGAAGTAGACGTCACTCTAGCCAACGGCCACGTAGGTAGAGCTGCCGTACCTTCCGGCGCCTCTACCGGAGAACACGAAGCGGTAGAACTGCGCGACGGCGACAAAAATCGCTATCTGGGTAAAGGCGTAGCCAACGCAGTCGCCAACGTCGAGAAAGAAATTGCCCCGGCTCTGGCGGGCTTCGACCCATCCGACCAAACGCTAATTGATGCAACCATGATTCGTCTCGACGGCACGCCCAACAAGGCTCGCCTAGGCGCCAATGCAATTCTTGGCGTGTCACTGGCCTCTGCCAAGGCAGCAGCCAGCGCCGCGGGTTTACCTCTGTTTCGCTATCTCGGCGGTCCCGGCGCGCGCACTCTCCCCGTTCCCATGATGAATATTCTCAATGGCGGCGCCCACTCCGACAACAACGTCGACCTGCAGGAATTTATGATCATGCCGGTCGGTGCCCCCCGGTTTTCAGACGCTCTGCGTATGGGGGCAGAGATTTTCCATCACCTCAAGTCGGTGCTCAAAGACAAGGGACTGGCAACCTCCGTTGGCGATGAGGGCGGATTTGCGCCCAACCTCGGCTCAAATGACGAAGCCATCGATGTAATTCTCACCGCCGTAGAAAAAGCGGGTTACAAGCCCGGCGAAGAGATCCTTCTGGCACTGGATGCCGCCTCGAGCGAGCTGTTTGAAGACGGTAAGTATACCTTTCACTGGTCTGATGGAGAGGACCGCTCCTCAAGCGATATGGTCGCCTTTTACTCCGACCTGTGCAAGCGCTACCCTGTCATTTCGATTGAGGACGGTCTCGACGAAAACGACTGGGACGGCTGGAGTGAACTCAGCACAGCCCTTTCATCCACCGTCCAATTGGTGGGCGATGACCTTTTTGTCACCAACACCGAGCGCCTGCGCCGCGGAATCGACGCCCATATCGGCAATTCGATTCTCATAAAAGTCAATCAGATTGGCACACTCAGTGAAACGCTGGCCGCCATTGAGATGGCCAAGCAAGCCGGCTACACTGCGGTCATATCGCATCGCTCTGGCGAAACGGAAGATACGACCATTGCGGATATCGCCGTGGCCACCAACGCCGGACAGATAAAAACGGGGTCGGCTTCGCGCACTGACCGCATCGCCAAATACAACCAACTACTGCGCATCGAGCAGGAGCTGGGAGAGCAGGCCACCTATCCTCAGCGCTCGGCCTTTTACAACCTGAAGGGCTAAGCTTCCGCCGATGGAGTAACGCGGTTTGAAAAAGACTCCAAAAAAGCCGCTAACCCATTGCCCGACAGCGCATAGAGGAGCTGACACAGGAGCCAAGCGCCTCCGACACTAGTGGCCGCACTTGGCCCAGCGCTCAGACTCAATGCCAAGGTGGCTACCAGTCCCAAATCGCCCTGATTAAACAGCGACCTCCAATAGACCATTTGCCGACCTGCCTGCCCGGCCATCCGCTGCCCTACGTAGCGGATGGCCGGCAGACAGAGGAAAAGCGCCAGGCTTAAAGCAAAGAGCCGCCCCACAAACTGCCCCTCCGCAATCTGAGTGCCTGCTAACACCCCCACTATGCCGAGCAACGAAATCCGCACGACCGCGCTCCCGCCCTCTGCAAGCTGCAAAACGGCTACGCGGTTCAACGTTGTATTTATGATCCAAATGCCTGCAATCGCCCCAATCCACAGCGGCTCGACCGCCACGTTGGTTCCAATTCCAACTCCGATTAAAATGCCCCCCCCCACGAGATAGCCAAAATAAGCCCGTTTGGCTCCCCGCGTGACCATATCAACCAAGAGCCCAACTGCGGCGCCCAAGGCAAGACTGCCTATGACACGCCCCAACATGCCCTCCAACACGATAGGGTTTGAGAAGGGAAGGAAGAAGACGATCGCAACTTCTTGCCTCAGCTCTAACCCACTGATCCCCAATAATATAATGCCCACACCAATGGCGACTGATGGGATCCTCTGGGCGCTATTTCGCATGCGCATCGGCCTTCGCTCCAACTGTGCCTGAGGTAGACTCATAGCCATTACGCCTCCCAAACCGATAAAGAGCCGCCAATCAAGCGTTGAAGTGCGCTCGGTTGCATACCAGACCAACACCATGACAAAGAGCAAAGCGGCAAGCTGGCCCCCCTCACTCCTCAGCATCTGCCGATTCATCAACCGCATTACGCGCCAGTCGACCAACGCACCAAATGTCATCGCATACCAACCGACCAGAAACAAAGCGGCAAGCAGCACGCCTCGCTCAAGCCAGGGACCCAAGAGGGGCATGCTGGCAAACCCCACGACCCACCCCACGACGACGTGGTGCAAACGGGCCTCTGTAAACGCATGCATAAGGCCCTGCTCCCCTCGCACTCTTCCCGTAGAAGACCACCGATAAAACCCTATGGCCAGCGCCATCCCCAGAAGAAATTGTGCAGCCGGTTCTAGCATCGTATCCATTCTAAACAGTAGGTCAATGGGTAGGTCTCATATGCAAAAGGCTGCTGAAATCATCTCGTGATCCAGCAGCCTTTAACGCGCGTCCTAACATTCTTTAAAAGGGTAGATCATCGTCATCGCCCCCCTGGGGATTGTAGGGAGGTGGCTGTGAGGGCCCAGGATCGCTGCCTCCGCCTCCCATATTGCCGCCGCCGCCACCGCCGCCACCGCCGCCCTCTCTGGAGTCAAGCATTTCCATCTCATTGACGACCACTTCTGTCGTGTATCGCTTTTGCCCGCTCTGGTCATCCCAAGACCGGGTCTGTAGCTTCCCTTCGACATAGAGCTTGGAACCTTTGCGCAAATAATTCTTGGCAATTTCTGCCAGCTGGCGCCACAGCACTAAACGATGCCATTCCGTGCGCTCCTGCCGTTCCCCATTTCGATCTTTCCAGCTTTCAGTAGTAGCGAGGCTGAAATTGGCAACCGCTACGCCATCAGGGGTGAAACGCACTTCGGGATCGCCCCCTAAATTGCCGATGAGTATGACTTTGTTTACACCCCTTGCCATCAGACGCTCCTTTTAATCCTCTAACAATATTGATTGTAACTGGATGGACATATCTTACATTCACGCCCCACCCCAGTCAAGAGGATATTTTAGACCAGGTCGTAACGATTCCAATCCATTTACACAGGCTATTTATATTGACAAAGTTTTGCATATTTTTACATTGGCAACTAATTGTGTAAAGGGTTACACACAATCAATGAGAGCGCACAGTGGGTAAGAAGAAATCTGCCAAAGGAGGCCTCCTAAAATCGCTTGGCGCATTTTGGGGTTCTTCTAAAAAGAAGAAAACGCGTACGCGCAGACGTCGTCCCAACGCAGTCCACAATCGACGCCCTGCAGACCTTTTTGGCCCCTATCTACCCCCACACATTGACCTGGATGCCCTACTGCATCCCAAAAGGAAGGGCCTTGGTCAAATCCCTGATCAAATCCATATTGGCACCGTCCTATCGAGCAAACGTCACGGCATCAAGTGCCTTCTGCTGGAACCACTTGAAGGCGTTGACCTATCTTTCCTCAAGAAGCTCTGTTTACGCACATTAAACAATCCGTCCATCGTATATCTTCCGATGGGCACAGTAGTGTACAAAGAATCAGTAGCTCACCAGGGTCGCGATTTTGTCGCTCAATTGGAAAAGGGAACCGTTTTTTTGAGTCCTGGCGGACATCCCAACGGCTACCTCCTAGACAGGATGTCCCTACCCCTGCGCAAGGAGTTGGGCAGCAACGGCGAGTATATGCCCTTCACAGAGGCCTCGGCCAAACGCCATCTTCAAAAGCTGATCGATCTTCCCGAAAGTTTCAACCTTTTGAAGGAAGACCTGTTACACACGCCAGAAACGCCCGCACAAACGGTGGAAAAGGGTTCGCTCGTCGTTAGTCGCGGCGGCGCGCTTACTGGGCTTCTCCTAGAAGACGTGCAGCTTCCGCTGCGCACGAGCGTCGTTGATCTTACGGCCCTCTTTGCGCTTAAAAACAGCTACCAAAGTATCCCTTTAGATTCCCTGTTAGCCCAAGCCCGTACCACCGGGAAAGAGGTTTCTATCGACCGCGGCACCTTTCTCTTCAGCGCCTACGGCAAGGTGTATTTTATCTGGCGCGAGGGCGTTAAGGCAACCGAAGCAACGTTAAAGACTTGGTCTACTGCCGCCACCATTGTCGACCCCAGCATCTTAGAAGTTTCGGTTACGCAAAGCAACACCATTGGCGGTCCCGGCCAGGTTATTACCCAAGATGAGATAAATTATCTCCGCGACGTATTTAAGACGGCGGGATCGACCAATATCTATCGCCAAACGCTTCTCTTTGACGACAACACTTTTTTCAAATTTGTCCAAGATATTCCCTACGCCCACACTGGGAAATTCCGCTCGTTTTTACACAAGGGCCTGATGGTTCAGATCAATACGTTTCGCAGAGGCACATTTAGCGTCGAACTCGGCGGCAGTCGGATCGAAATCACCGACAAAGATCTCGTCCAAATACGCCAATACTTACATGCCGAAGGACGCATTCTCATTAAAATTGGCACTCTGCTGCGCATTAGCGATGAACGATCAGGTGATTGGGTGTATCGAGCCACAAATAACGTATTCTATCCCTATGAGACCCTAACCAGAGCCCATATGGAGGAATTCATACCCGAATCAATCGCCTTTGATCATAGAGCAGAAAAGGCCTCAACCCTCATAGGACCCCAGGAAAAACCCCACGACGATGATATAGGCGGCTCCGGCGAACCGCTCGCGGATCTCCTAGCGCTCATAAATAACGAATTGGGCAAAGACCGCACCGTATTCGTCTTGGAAGATACCCTTTTCTTCTCTGGCAACCGGCTCTTACGAGTCAACGAAGAACTTGTCTTCCGACCTCAACACCACGCAAAGATCGACGCACGCGATATGGAGGGCTTCGAATCGGATTGGAAAGTCCACCCCGTCGTAGAAGAGCACAGCGAAATCGACGAGGAAGTTCCGCCCGCCGATTTTATCGAGGATGATGACGATTTAGAAGATCTGCCGTTTGATACCGGCGTCCGCGCTTAGCTCCTTTTCTCGGGGCTTCTTTACGGTCCCGGCAGGCTAATTTACCCTTTTTTATACTTTCACGGGTAAAAGCGCTTGACATTTCCTCTCTGCATATCTATTCTAGCTAAAGTATTAGACGTAAGTCCTTATAATAAGTGAAGATCCCCTTCTTCTCCTAGGACCGACGTTTAGCCCCCACACTGTATGAACAGGGCCCTTTTTATCTTTTTTTGGCTCTTTTCGTTCTGCCCAGGCTCCCCAATCTCTGCTTGTCCTCTATATGTGAAGTCTTTCGAGAAATTGGATAAGGTACATGTCTGGATCTCCCATCGTCGTATTAGATATTGGCAGTTCTAAAACCCTCTGTATAGTTGGTGAAGCCCAAGGCGACCAAGTGAAAGTACTTGGCTCGGGCTCGAGCCCGAGCACGGGCCTGCGCCGCAGTTCCATAACCGATATGACCAAAGTCGTCGAATCTATTCGCACCGCAGTGCGCGACGCCGAACGCTCAGCCGGCCTCAAGATCACAGGCGCCTACGTCGGCATGTCTGGCGAGGGCGTCAGCGCAGCGCAGCACCGCAGTACGGTAGCCATCCTTGGGGACTCTAACCCCATTGACGAAGAAGACGTTCAGCGCGCGCTGACCGCCGCAGAGCAGGAAGCGGCCGGGACTCCGCAAACAGTCATGCATCGCATTGTGCAAAATTACGCGGTAGACGGCGAACCCGTTCAGAATCCGCTATGGCTGCAGGGCAACCGCCTATCTATTGAGACGCTAACGGTATCCGCTGCCGATTTTGCAAGCACGACTCTGGAGCGCGCTGCCGACGAGGCCGGCATTCAGATTGCCGGTTTTCTGCTGGAAACGCTGGCTGCAGCCGAAACCACGCTCTCCATAGACGAGCGCGACATGGGCGTAGGCCTGCTCGACATGGGCGCAGGCACAAGCGATCTAGCCCTTTTTTGTGGCCCGCTGCGCCACGTGGTCGATATCCCTTTGGGCGGCGACGATATAACGCGCGATCTGTCCATGGTATTGAATATTTCCTCGCGCGAGGCCGAACAGCTCAAAACGCAGTGTGCCGTCCGCTACGACGGTGAAGAGGGGGATGATATGCTCTCCTTCAATATGACATCCGGTCGCAGCAATTCCATGACCCGACATCAAATAAGCGAGATCATAGAAGCTCGGCAGCGGGAAATCTTTGAATACGTCGGCAAGGCTATAGCAGCCAGCACGCACGCCTCGATGATGGCCGCAGGCCTAGTCCTTACCGGCGGAGGGGCCCTAATGGGCGAAGTAGCCGAACTAGCCGAAGAAGTGCTCGGCCTTCCCGTTCGCTTAGGGGTCCCACAGGACCTCGTCGCTCCCAGTATGATGCAAGATCCGTCCTACGCCACTGCGATAGGTCTTCTTCGGTTAGCAGGGAGCGAATACGACGAGATAGGCCGGGCCGAAGCGCCAACCCCCTCCTCTTCCACAAACGGTTTCTTTGGCAAATTAAGTAAGATCTTGAGTCTATTTTAATAGCCCTGCCGATTCCTTGACAGGGCCGAATCAGAGGTCTATTTTTTGAAGCCTCGTCTTACTAGCCACCCTAGCTCAGCTGGTAGAGCAACTCACTCGTAATGAGTAGGTCATCGGTTCGAGTCCGATGGGTGGCTCCATAAAAGAAGGGGTCGTGGATTCTGAAAAGAATTCCACGACCCCTCCTTTTTTACGTGTTTTATCAACGAATCCTATCCATCCAGCTCCATACAAAAGCCACATCAGTCCGCCTAATTTGTCGGATCGAATAGGTCTGGATTGTCATCCTCCAAGTTATAGCTCGAAGCCCTACCAACTACATCAAATAAATCCTGCCAACCATTAGCCGTCACCCCCCAACTCTTGTTTATTGCATCGGCCTGGGCGGGAGCTAAATCGATGTTGCCAAAGGGGGTGACAATAAATACCCCGCCGGAACGCTTGACGGTATCTGCCCCTGCGAATGCAAACCGACTCATAGCATCCTGATCCACCCCCAATAAGTCCGCCATATCCTCTTTAAGCGACCCCTTCAGTAAAACCGGACGACTTCCATTGCCCAAACCAAACCAGGGCTTAACTTGAGCTCCATTAACGATTGCCGCACCCCCATTATCATCTGTTGGCCAAGCCCATGTTAAGTCGAAGTATTTCTCGTTATGGCCAGTCCACTGCCGGCTACCTTTGAAATAGATATCCGGAGTACCGCACGTGATAGAACCTGGCTCAGCCACGGACATATCGACAAAAGGCGTGCACATCATCGAAACCAACCACGGCTTCGTCGTCACCTGAATCTGGCCTGTAATAGGCGGCGCACACTCCTGTGCACAAACTTCTAGCGTGATATCTACCTCTAGGTCTTCGGCTATGTAATACTGGAAGTCCCTACTTGAAACGGACAGCTGAGGCTCATCGGTGACGAGCGTGAATTGGTCGCTATCGGGCGATAGGCTCAAGCGGATAACATTAGGTTGATCTGACTGAGAAGATATTCTTGCTTCCTTAAAACCAGCCGGTGTAGGTGCCGTGTACGCGATGGTTCCCGGAGCGAGTCGCGCAGACCATCGATACGTCGTCTGCTGGGGCGATGTCCCTACGGAGGTTACCCTACAGCGCAGGTCGTTCAACGTGGTGGGACTAACGCATTCGAACGAAGTGAGCGTAGGCATGGGCGCGCCCGCAGGATCGGCGACGAGGCTACCAGCCAGCACGGTCGTGTTGCGATAATTCATGAATCGCGGGTCGGGCACCACGTCGCTGTCGGCGATGCAGACTCCGTCAACGATCTGACCTACTACCCCACTATTGCTGCATATTGCTCGCTCATCAAAAGCGATAGCCGGCACGATCAGATCACCCACATCGCTTGCGACCGATTTGTTAGCCCCCGTCGCCCAAAGAGGTTGGCCTCCCGCAGAAACATATAGGAGTTCAACCTGCTTGGAGGAAAGGGGAATGTCTTCCTCGTTCCATCCACCCGCCCCAGAAGGCGCGTTCTTTAGCACGCACCCCCTGCCCCCTCTGTAGGTTCCCACCCAATAGGCCGCCGGGTTTTCATCCAAAGGAACCTCACCCGTGGAATAGGAACGCCAGGGCGCATTATAATCTATGGGCATACCGCGCATATACCCACTTTCATCCCTGCTCTCGGCAATGGGCGCACGGCATACGATTTCACTGACACCGGCAAAACCGGGCGCACGTACGGGCGTTCCATCCTCGTTATCTGTTGGTAATTGACTCACTTTACGCCAAAAATAGGTTGATCGCTCATCAATGGCGTCGGTAACTGCAGGCATCAGGGGCGGCGCGTCGACTAATTGTCCCAAAAGAACTTGGGGCAATCCGGGTTCGGCATCAGCGGTCATACAGCGATACCCTGCTCCCCATCCAGCCGCCCCGGATTGAGCGCAAACAAACCCTTCGTACGGATACATCATACCGGTAGAAATGACCTGATCCATGGGCACGTTAATCATCTCACTCTCGAGGGAACTGCCCCGCGACAGAAAATCAGGGCCAATATACCAGGACTGCTCTCCGTCAAGCTGTACGAGAAATTGACGCTCTGCTGCCCGCAGATCTACGCTATTTCCCTGTGGGGAAACGGCTTTACACGCTCCATCTTCCCAGTGTCCTACGAGAATCCCCTCTCCGCCAAAATCAGAACCGCTGGCATACATTCCTCGACATATCGCCCTTCCACTAAGGGGTGCTGTAACGGCATCGTCAGGTGGCAGTTGGCCTCGCGCCCATCCATAACGCCACCCATCTTGAGGCGGTGTTACTTCAGCAACCGCTGCGAACGTCTCCTCTTCGACTTCTGTAATTTCCCCCATTGCGCGCCCATCTTCACCATCCACAAGGCGCTTCTTCCACAGGTCGATTACGACCTTTTGCTCGGTCGTGGTCGTTCCCTCCAAATACACGGCTTGAGCATTGCGATCCGTCTCGAGATAAAAATGTGGGCGACTATAAAAATCGCGGCCGCTATCACCGCTTCTTCGCCAGTATTCCTCACAGCCATCGTAGGTCTTCTGCCAAACGGTACGATCAATCTGCTCTAGTCTCGTCGTGCAATCGGCTCCGAAGGTGCTGCGGTACTCTTGATCAATCGCTACAACGCTGGTAACCTTTGAAAGATCGCCGCTGGTATAATCGGGCGCCTCTATGGGTTCAGACCATACCAACGGTTGCGAATCTTCCACTTCGCCGATCAGTACTGCCGGCAGATACAGCGGATCTCTGGGATCGGTCATGCAGCGCGCCCCATGCGAAATCGATAGGTCGATTTGCGAATCGTCGTAATAACCGGCAGCCCCGCCACGCCCGCAGATATAGTGGGATCCTTTCATACCTGATGCCGGGACCACCCCCTCAATCGGGTCTGGTCCATATATGATACTTCCAGCCGCATTGCCGTCGTGATCATATGCTCCAAACTGCGGCCCGCGGTACCAGTGCGCATCGCCAGAAACTAGAGTGAGAAACGAGAGCCCTTCGTAGGTCCACAGCCGATGCTCGCCACGGTGCGAAATCGTCATTTGCTCTACTTTTTCGTTTTTAAGTAGGCGGGGTTCATAGGCGTTCTTGTATGGGAACCAAAGGCTGGCCACACAGTCTGATCCGTTCCAATAACCGACGTAGGTGGGCAACTCTTGCACATATTCACCATCGACGTCAATATATTTACCATCGACGTCTTTGAGGCCAACACCTTCTCTATATAGATTCTCTTCCTCCGCCAAAATGCCTCGACAGACCGCACCCTCCATGCTCAGCTCATCAACCGCGGGTGCCCGCACCGCATTAACTGGAGGTGTATCATCCCACTCCCAGCGATACTGCCCTCCCCCCATGGCCGCCAGTTCTACCCCTTGTCCCTCAAATGAATCCTGAACTAAATCGGTAATTGAGTCTGTTCCCAGCGATCTATCTGAGTTCTCCATCATTGCCGCAGACGAGAATATGACATCAACACGATACGTTCTATAATAAAGGTCCCGATTGTCCTTCCGCAGCGTAATAATATTTCCGACTCGTTCGGTCTCTTCCCAGAAATCTGCTACATACGCCATTACCCCAGTACACCCATCTGTCTTTGATCTTCTCCATAACGTTGGTTCTATTTGCTCGAATAGAAGCGTACACTCCCCGTTATTCTGCAGGCTAAAACCTGAAACGGTGGTATCTTCAACGGGAAGTTCGTCCAGTAACTCGGTTTGAAACAGCGCAGGTGCAGATTCAACCTGGCCAACAAGGACGGCAGGTAAATACAGCGGATCTGGATCGGCCGTAACACAGGGATAATTGCTATGGTGACTGTTGCTATAGTAGCCGACTTGAGTTCCCCTAGCGCATATCGAGTAAGACGTCCCCTTCCAGATAGGTGCAGGTACGGCCTCCTCTTTCATTTCAAAGGAGGGCGGTATAGTCCCCCGCATACCGTCATCAATACCCATAAAACTTTCATCTCTAAACCAAAGGGTGCGCCCTTCTGCTTCGACCAAGAAATGCAGCCCATCGTAGGTAGTGCGACGGTATCCCCCATCGACCGGTGCAACCTCCTCCAACTGCTCATTTGACAGTACGTGAACGGTCTTCACCGTTTTACGCTGTTCAAAATTATAGTACTCGTGCGTGGCGATGCACGACTCACCGTCCCATTGTCCCACTAATTGGCGAGATTTTCCTAGCGGTATCTCATCATCCCGTATAATTCCACTACACACCGCAGGATATATCCCCTCATCAGTAGCAACGGGAGCCGTAACCGCATTTTGCGGCGGTTCATTACTCTGCTCCCACTGATACAACCCGCCTCTCAGCGGCGGCAATTCAACTACACCGCCTAAATCCCCTTCGGTAACATCCATAAGGTCTAGCGCCCGAGAGTCTGACTCATCTGGATGATTTACCTTTCCTCCGGCGATGTCTACTACCAGTTGATCTTTAGGTTCCTCCCGATATTTTTGTAGCGTTAAGCCCGTAGACGTACGTTCAATTTCTTCCCAAAATTCTGCCTGATAATACACTCCTCCAGAACCTTCACTGCATCCATTCTGATCGGTTTCTCGCCACAGCACCTCTTCAATTTGTTCAAATCGACGTAAACACGGATCCCCGCCGGTTTTATAGGTAGCGGGTTTGGTAAAACCCGTAATAGGCGTGCGTTCCCCGGTCGTTTCGATCTCTACCGAGACCTCTGTATCTCCCCCATTCGAAGAAAAATGGAGAACGTCTTCAACGAGCCCTTCCTCCAACAAAGACCGATTGACGCGCACTTCAATTTCTGCCCATTCATCTTCAGACACTTCACCACTCGACGGCGCTACGGTTAACCATTGCGGCATTTCCGTCGCATCCCAGACGAGTGTACCTCCACCCTCATTGTAGACAGTCAGAGAACCGTTTGTTGCTCGCACGCCAAAATCCAAAGAGATCGGATCGACGTGCAGGACGGGAGCAGCTTCGATAGAAACACGAACTGGAACCCGCACAATTTGCTCTCCGGCAGCGATCTCTACATACACTTCGTGCTGGCCTGGCGGGACCATATCGGTATCGACCTTCAGTTCGACCTGAACGGCACTTTGCGACACCGTTCCACCCTCTTCACTTAACATCAACCAAGGCTCAGATGAGAGGAGACTGAATTCCAGCGAACCGCCTCCACCATTGGAAACCAATAATTGGTGCAGCTCAGATGGCTCAACAAAACTGATCTGCTCTGGCGTGATCACTAACTCAGGAGGTGCTTCAATTTCGACTTGCACGGGCACCTGCACTGCGCGCTCAGGAGACGAGACTTCAACATAGATCTCATGCTGCCCCGGCGGGGCTATGCCTTCGTCCACATTGAGCTCAACCAAAATCGGATTCCCCGCTTCTATTTCTCCCGTTTCCGGCTCTAGTTGGAGCCAAGGAACAGAGGCAGAAACGGTAAACGTCAACGCTCCGCCTCCCTCGTTGGAAAGAGTGAGCTCACCCGTAGGTACGGTCCCAACCAAAGCGAGTGCATCGGGCTCCACGGCGAGCATGGGTGCCGCTTCGGCCGCAAAAGCCTCCCCAATAGCGACAGTGCGTTGGACGGTTTTCTTCCAGAGATCAATTTGGACTTGCCCCTCGTCTTGTTGCCCTTTCAGGTAAATGGACCACGCATCTCGGCCCGTCTCGTCGAAAACGCCTATGACCTCACTGCCCTCGCCTTCTTCGTGCCATATCCCATCCTCATGTTGGACAAAGAGCACATCCCCCTCCAAAGCGACGCGGGTAGCGTTTTCTCCTGTAACCTCTTTCGGAGTTTCCTCCCCTGCATTTCCAGCACGCGCTTCGGAAATCTTTGACAGCACAAAGCGCGCTCCGTTCGCATCCGAGTAAATGATATCCTTTTTCCATAGATCTAACTGAATACTGACGCTACGTGAGCCATCATATAGATAGACCGACCAAGCATCCCGGCCCCGCTCTTTAAATGTGAAATCGTGCGACCCATCGGGCTTCACTTCATGCCACGTGCCATCATCTTGCTGCACGAAAGCAGCACCTCCGTAATAGGAGACATAGCTCACATTTTCTCCATTGACTTCGATCGACTCGGCTTCCACCGGCTCCGCCGCTGCTTCTTGAATAGGCTCAACGCGCCTGATAGTCTTTTTCCAGAGGTCAAATTGGAGATCCCCCTCGAGGTCTTCTCGATCTAAATAGACCGACCACGCATCCCGGCTACGCTCTGTCCACGTAGAAAGAACTTCACCGCCTTCATCCATCTCCTCCCATATTCCCTGCCCTAAAGCCTTGTAGGAGCGCTCACCCATAAAGCGGACCTGCTCTACGTTTTCACCATTAACCTGCGCGTTTGCAGGTATACATAGCGCCATAAATACTGCGAAAAGACAACCTGTAACTTTCACCAGATATTCCTTTAAGAAGAGTGTGCGCAACGAACAATGGACTCTGCTAAACTACTGTCGGGACGAACCTCGGATCTCAGCAACTGTATATAGCCGGAGCTACTTCCTAAATAGCAGTCCTCGCGTCTTGCTGCTCAGAATAAAAGCAGGCGAACACCGCAGGGGTCTCACATCGAAGAGATTTCCCCTTGCAACTCCGTGCTATTTGGTGCTCCCCAGCGATTTTACGACCTCTTCGTCAGCGTATTCCACAGAGCACATATTCAAGCCTGCCCAACCTAACTAATACAGCATTTTTTTCACCTTGCGATCGACAAATCGACAACATGTTTATTTGCAAGCGGATACCTTTTTTTTTACCTTAGCTGCGTAGAAAATCTGCTACATCAAATAAGCACTCCAATAAATAGCTAATAACATGGACATACTCAGCACAGAAGTAGTGACCGCCGTCATAACTATTGGCGCCTTCGCTATGTCCGTCCGTTCCATCATCACATTTTCAAACGAAGTAACCGAACTACGTCCTAAACTCACAGAAATAGAGCGAAGACTCAATCGAGTCCGTGACGGGATGCAAAGTCACCAAGCAAAGGTCGACAAGCTAAGTGAGGCCGTTCGCCCCCTGAAACAACAGGAACATAGCCTGCGTTCTTACTACGACGAAATAAAGAGATTAGAGCTTGAGATGGAACGGGAAAAGTTGGTTTCTGAACAGGAGGGGGAGGAGGGCAAAAGAGAGCTTAATATACAGCGCAAGAAGTTAGAAGGTATTTGACAGATTCTCCCTGAAGCCCTAGGTCTTCAACGCCGAGTTTCGCTCGCCCACCGCATTCGCTGCATCCAATAATCGCTCCCCATCAAACGTCGCTGCGCCAGCGGACAATTAACACAGAAAGCAACATGGTTAGCAGGGACCAACCTCCTGTTACCGTCAGCGCGCGTAGAAATTCCGCGCTGTTTACCAACTCGCTTGGGCTGGCGTAGAAGGCCGTTCGCAGCACTTCCATGGCGTAGGTCACGGGATTAAAGCGCATGATCCAACTGAGCCAATCGGCCGCACCTTCAACTGGGAAAAGAGCCCCCGAAAGGAGCCACAGGGGGATGAACACGACGCTCATGACAGCGTGATATCCGGCGACCGTATCCATAAACCACGCCACCATAAATCCCAGTCCCGTAAAGCCCAATCCAATTATAACACAGAGTAAAATTAGAAGGACTAGCGACTGGAGGGATAGATCGATACCTGCCAGTGGCGCAAAGACCATAAAAATAGAGGCCTGTAAGAGCGCGATCGCCGTGCCGCCGATAATTTTTCCCGCTACAATACTGAGCCTTGAGACCGGGGCTACTAAAACCCCCTGTAAAAAACCAGCTGTGCGATCCTCAATCAACGTGATGGTCGAAAAGATAGCGGCAAATAGCAGCAACATGAGCACGATCCCAGGATAGAAGAATTCGCCGTAGCCCATGGATTGCCCGGGAAGAGAGAACGATTCGGAAAAACCCGATCCCATAAAAAACCAGAACATGAGCGGCTGTGCCAAGCTGCCGAAGAGTCGAGTAGGTTGGCGCAGAAATCGCACGACCTCGCGCCTAGCTAAGACCCAGGTCGCATTCAAGAGGCCAACTCCCCACCGACGGTAAGGCGATGCCCCGTCAAATGAACGAATACGTCGTCTAAGGAAGGATGGGAGAGCGATAAATCGCTAATGCTTTGAGAGAACTGGTTCAGCAGCGCGTCTATGCTAAACGGCTCCTCGAGCGAGAAGCGCAGAACGCCGTCTACCAGACGGCCCCTAATGTGAAAAGCTTCTTCAATTTGCCCGAGTAATAGGTGGAGATCCGTTCCCTTAAGCGCTAATACCTGCCTACCGATAGACTGTTGCAGCACTTCTGGGGGGGCGCACTCCAGAAGATCGCCCTCGTGCATAATCGCAACGCGATCGCAAGCGGCGGCCTCGTCGAGTATATGGGTCGTGACAAGAACGGTCGTCCCCTCTCCGCGCAGATTGCCCACTTCATGCCAGAATTCTTGCCGAGAGATGGGATCTAACCCCGTTGTGGGTTCATCGAGGATCAGAACCTGAGGTTCGGGCAGCAGCGCTTTGGCCAATTCAACCCGACGCGCCAAACCGCCCGAGAGCGCTTCGACTTTCTCATCTAAGCGGTCCCTGAGCTTCAGCCCTTCAAGGAGGGCTATTATACGAGCATCAATATCGCGTCTCGCCATGCCATAGAGCTGGCCTGCGGCGACGAGATTCTCCCGAACGCTCATCTTTCGGTCCAATGCCGGTTTTTGAAAAACAACGCCCAGCTGGCGCCGCACCGCACGAGGCTCTTTAAGCAGGTCATGGCCACCGATTTCAACGGTTCCTCGCTCTGCCCTAAGCGCCGTCGTCAAGATGCGCAAAAGAGTTGATTTACCACTGCCGTTAGGGCCCAAAAGTGCGATCATCTCGCCCGATTGGATGTCTAGATCGATTTCTTTGAGGGCCTGCCTCGGAGGCGTTTTCCCCTTGCCGGGGTACGTATGTGAAACGCCTATAATGCGGATAAGTGCTTGGGAATTCAACGCGATTATCGATCCAGAATAAGAGTCTATTTCGATTCCAGAAAGTAACCGCTACAACATGCAGCGTCAAGCTCTTATCTACATAGTTATCAACTATTTAATAGCATCGAACACGCCCTACAGAATGGCACTCCTCTCCCTGCCCTAACGCGATGTGCTTCCAGGCTGAATACAGGCGCACCATGTGCTTGTGAGCCTCTTCGATCGCCTCGACATCCAGGCGTGAGTTCCCGCGGATAAGCAGTTTATAAACATACATATAAATGCGCTGTAGATTACTACCTAGTTCCTGTCCCCCCCCTCTGGGGTCTAATACATCTCCTAAAAGCAGCACTATATCCTGAGCCCTGGCAAGATATTCTCCCTTCTCAACCATCTTACCTTGTTCAATCGATTGGACGGCCTTCTCCATGCAATCAATCGACTTCTCATATAGCTTCAGCAGCAAGGCGGACTTCTCTTCCAATCCCCAAGCCAAGCTCTCCTGCGCTGCGGCAACAGCCGTAGAATCTCTCTCGACCATCCTTGGTCTCCTTCTACATTTTTTGTTAAATGAACCTACCTTGACATAGCTTTATATCACTTAGTATTATATCGGTAATGTGGAGAAATTCTTTAACCCATATCGGATTGCATAGACCACATAATCTCGATTGACACAGCACTCAATATTCTCTAATTTTCGCGAAGTAATGCCCCCCTCAATACTCCCACTTTTACAAACGCTTAGGTTCCGTACTACAATGGTCGAAAAAAGCACGGGGGACGCGGAGTTCTCCTCGTCTAACCCACTCGAAGAGAAACCCGATAAAAGCTTCCAATCTGACCCACTGCGCAGCGTTCCTCTCGCCTACGATTTCAAACGGCCTCAGAGAGTCAACAAAGACCGAATACGCGCGGTTGAAAGCTTGCACGAACAGTTTTCTCGCCTTTTTTCATCGACGTTTGCCGGATCGATGCGCATGGTCGTCGACGTCGATTTGGCTTTTGTCGACCAACCGCTTTACGGCGAGTTCCTACTCTCTCTTCCTACTCCGTGTGGCGCCTTCACCTTCACGATAGAGCCCACTGGAGGCAAAGCCCTTCTCTGTCTAAGCCCCGAATTAATGCTCTCTGTCATCGATCGGGCACTCGGAGGAAAAGGCGTAGGGACAAGCGGCGACATGCGCCCTTTAACCTCTATAGAGCGGACAATCATAAGTAAATTAGTCAGCCGCCTGCTCAGGGACTTTGAAAACGCATGGGAACCCCATTTCCACCTCGAAGTAGCGGATGTTACGCTTGAAACAAACCCTGAGTTTATCCAAGTAGCCAACAGCGGAGATCCGGCCATTGTCGCCGCATTTGAAGCACACTCAAGCACACTCAACGGGCTCGTGCACCTGTGCTATCCCCTATCGACCCTTGAGGCGCTTCTGCCACGCCTGCAAATGGATGCCGGTGGACACCCCGAAAATCAAACGCGTGGGAACACAGCGGTAAACAGCCGCTCTCTGAGTAAAATGCAGGTTTCCACAATCGTACAAGTTGCCCAAGGCTCCCTATCCCTAAAGGAAGTGGCCGACTTGCAGCGGGGAGACGTCATTAAGCTGGACACTAAAAAGTCCGAACCTGCGGTCGTATTTGTGGGTGACCAACCCAAGTTTTTTGCCCGGGCAGGACTGGACGGGCGTCAGCGTGCCGCGCAAATCATCTCAACTCTTCAAGCTAGCGAAGAAGAGCTCTATCGGTAGAATCGCCTAATGAGCATTTTCGTGCCCATTGCCCATGGCCAGTTTTAGCCAACGCCTCTATTCGGCCCGGACCTCTCTTGGCGGCTGCTTTGTCGCTGGCGTTCTCATCGCCCTGTGGAATCCCGCACCGCGCTTTATCTTCACTTTTACCATTGGGTTGACGGCTGGCATATTGATCCTGGGGCCCTATGCAGCTGCCGCGCTCTATGCCCTGCGCATTGGGCACATTTGGGGTGGAAATCTCCGGTGGCCCATTTGCATCCTGGCAACCCTTTCAACGGTATTTCTTCTCGACTATATGCTACGCTGGTCGCAGCCCCAGTTTTGGATTGCGACGTTTACCGCTCTAGTCGGCACGGCCATAGGTCATGACGCGACCTTGGCGACCTTAGAGCTGCGCTCTAACCCACATTTGGACCTTCGAATGGTCGCCGTCTTCCCCCTTCTTATCGGCCTAGCTGTTCTCGCAGGCTACAGCAGCTTAGGGGTTCTCTCCGGTATGTATACATTCGCCACCTCTGCCCTGCGCTAACGCTTTATGAGCTTAACCCTTTCAAAAAACCTAACCAGTCACTTTGAACAGTTGGTAATTGGCCCCCCTTTATATGAACGGCACGGCAAATTAGATACCATGGCCGTCTATCCGCTTTTCCCCTCTCAGCTATCTCCGGATCCCCCTGAAATACTTACGCTGACAGAAGCACTTCAGCGTGGCATGGAGCTGCAGGATACGGGCGTTATTAGTCGCGTTCACGTTGAAAACCCGCTGCCCACAGCCGTCTTGGCCGGAGAATCGGAGCTCCTGATGGGCCAGACGCAGCAACGCTCCATACAGTTTAGTTGCCTCCTTCCTGCTCAGAAAAAATCATCTCTCCCAGTAAACTGCGTCGAAGAAGGGCAACCAACCGTCCCGCAGGCCTCTTTTACAGGAGCCGATGCCTGTCCCTGGCCCGTGCGCACCTTTAAGATCGAACAGCTGGCACAAAGCGGCGAACCTCAACAGTATTGGGTTTGGGAACAGGTAAAAACCTACCTGACCGAAGCCGGATCAAACACCCCCACCCGCGATATCCGCGCCGCGTTAGACAAGCACTCCTATCAGCTGCAAACGCTGAGTGACGCATTTCCCCACCAGGCCGGACAGGTCGGCGCAATTTGCTCTGTTGGTTCCAACCTTTACATGGAATTATTCAGCGATCCGGAACTCTTTGAAGATCGCTACGATCAAATTCTCCGCAGCGCAATGGTAGAGGCTTTTGTACGTCCTTCAGACGACGTCGTTCCACCCGAAGCAATTGGGGCCTTTCTAAACCAAATTGCACACGTAAGCCAGCACAGTCGGATTATGAACAGCCGCTCTCTTAAGGACACTAGCCGCTCCATGGCATTCTCCAGAGGAGGGGTCAACGGACAGGTTCTGATCTCTCAAAACAGACTGATTCACCTATCAGCCCACCAGAAATGCCCCGGCCAAAGCCGACCTTTAGCAGACCTCCGATCTAGCTTTGATGAAGCCAAAAGCGCCTGGTCACAGCAGCGCCCCCCTTCCATGGACGACGTTGAAAAGACCTATGCGCGCCGTCGCCAGCGCTACAGCGCATTCAAGTCGTCTCTGCGCAATCACCCCACGCCGCCGAGTCCGCCTTCTGCACTCGAACCAGAGCCCAGCCAGGACGCGGTAGGAAACACGGCCGGCCCACAGCCTCTCAGCCCTGCTCTGCGAGATTTCTTTGTAGCCCTTTTCACGAAAGACCGCGTTTGACCCTGTCTAATACGCAGTGTTCTCTGATGCCCCAAACTCTGTTAATCACACTCTTATAGAAATGTCTATCATGCTGCGCTTTGGCTTTTCCTTGGTAGTTATCCTATTTCTCGCAATCGCCGTCACGGCCGCTACCTTCTGGTATTACAGCCAGCCGACCGATCTGCAAACTGCCCGGACTATCACAATCCCACCGGGGAGTAGCGCCCGCGCGATAGGCAATGCACTCGAACGTGAAGGGGTCATACGCAGCAGTCGCGTCTTTGCTTGGACGGTGCGGCTACAGGGTCTCTCGCATAGGCTCGAAGCGGGCACATATCGGCTAGACGGCCAACTCGATCTACCCAATACGGTCCAACGACTGCTTGAAGCTCCATTACAAATGCGCAAGGCCACAGTCCCAGAGGGACTTACTCTGCACGAGACAGCGGGAGTTCTTTCCCGCCAAGGCGTCGTCGATTCGACGCGCTTCGTCCAGCTCAGCGCTGATCCCACCTTTGCTGCAAGCCTGGGCATTGACGAACCCACCCTAGAGGGGTATCTGTTTCCCGAGACCTACTTTTTTTCTATGGAAACAGACGAAGAAACGGTTATCCGACGCATGGTAAAGCAGTTTAATCAAATCATAGACGAGGATGCACTGGCACGCCTCGACGCGGTTAACCTCACCCTCCATCAGGCCGTAACGCTGGCATCTATCGTAGAGCGGGAAGCGCAGGCGGCCAGCGAGCGTCCTCTTATTGCGGGCGTTTTTCTGCGCCGCTTGGCCTTAAATCGTCGACTCGAATCGTGCGCAACGGTTGAATACGCGCTGGGCGTGCACAAAAAGCGTCTAACCAATGCCGATCTGCGGGTCCAATCTCCGTTTAATACCTATCGCCACCGCGGGCTGCCCCCTGCACCCATTGGCAACCCGGGTAAGGCCGCCCTCAAAGCCACTTTAAATCCAGAAAAAACGGAGCACCTCTACTTTGTCGCTCGAGGAGACGGCACCCATATATTTAGCCGCACGAACGCCGAGCACGAAGCGGCAAAGCGGCGGATAAGACGCCTCGAAAAGAGCAAGCAACTCAACTGATCCGCTTGACGGTACGCCACACATACGGTTATATATAGCACGCTCTCCCCCGGACTAATATTCCTAACTCCCGCGAAGTCATCAGGCCATTCTATGTCTATTCTCGAACAGCTCAATCCGGCCCAGCGCGAAGCTGCGGCCGCTACAAAAGGCCCCGTTCTCGTCCTAGCCGGTGCCGGATCGGGCAAGACCCGCGTCCTGACCTATAGGATTGCCCATCTCATACAAGAGCAGGGCGTAGCTCCTTGGAATATTCTCGCCGTAACGTTCACCAACAAGGCGGCCGGTGAGATGCGCGAACGCGTAGAACACTTGGTTGGTGACCTGGCCAATGAAATTTGGATCGGCACCTTCCACTCTATATGTGCCCGCCTCCTCCGATACGAAGCGGAGCATTTTGGGCTAGATCGCAGTTTCAGCATTTACGACGAAGATGATCGACGAGCCGCAATGCGCCGCGTATTCGAGGCGTATAACATCAATGATAAAGACCTGACGCCCCGCTCTGTGATTGCGCAAATAAGCCGTGCGAAAAACGCCATGGTCGATCCAATGACCTTTGCCAGCGAGACGGGCCAATCGGCCAATAAAAAGCTTATTGCAGACCTCTACACGGCATACGAGGCAGATTTGCGGCGAAACAATGCCCTGGACTTTGACGATTTGTTGGTTGAGACGGTGCGTCAGTTCGACAATCATCCCAACGTTTTGGAGAAATACCAGCGGCGCTTTCACTATGCGCACGTAGATGAATATCAGGATACCAACCGACCGCAGTATATGCTTTGCCGGCAGCTGGCGGACCATCATCGCAACCTCTGCGTCGTCGGTGACGACGACCAGTCAATTTATCAGTTCAGGGGAGCCGACCTGCGCAATATACTCGACTTTGAGCGCGATTATCCCGACGCACAGACCGTCCGGTTAGAGCAGAATTACCGATCAACCAAGCGCATTCTAGAGGCGGCAAACCAAGTCATAGCCAACAACAAGGACCGCAAGGGAAAAGCGCTTTGGACCGACGGAGAAGAGGGCCATTTAATCGAGCTAGTCCAGTGCGACACCGACCGTCGGGAAGCCCGCTTTGTCGTCGAATCGCTTCGTCAACTGACCGGCTCGGGCGGATACGCGCCTGGAGATGCTGCGATACTTTACCGCACCAACGCCCAGTCGCGCGCCCTTGAAGAAGAACTGCAGCGGTCCGGTCTACGCTATACTATCGTCGGCAGTATTCGTTTCTACGAACGCCGCGAAATAAAGGATATACTGACCTATTTACGCCTCTTAGCAAACCCCGCTGACGATGTTGGCCTACGGCGAATTATCAACGTTCCCAGGCGCGGCATCGGCGATACTTCACTCGATTATGTGCAGCGCCATGCGCTCAACAACGGCTTAAACCTCTTCACAGCTATCGGTCAACTCGATTTCGTAGAAGGGCTCAATGCCCGAGCGAGAAAACAGATTGCAGCCTTCAGAGACATCATGGAGGGCCTTTCTGCAGCCCGGAAAACCGCCCCACTTGCCGAACTCGGCCAGCTCGTATTCGAACGCAGCGGCTATTTACAGATGCTGCGCGATGAGAATACGCCAGAAGCGCAGATGCGCGAGGAAAACGTCGAACAGCTGATCGCTTTTATGACCGAGTTTTCCGATACGCGGGAAGAGCCTACGCTCGAAGCGTTCCTTGAAGAAATTGCCCTCATGTCCCCCATGGACGAAACGGAGGGAAACGGCAATGCCATCACCCTGATGACGCTACACAGCGCCAAAGGCTTAGAATACCCCGTTGTGTTTATGTGCGGCATGGAGGAAAACCTGTTCCCGACAGCGCGATCGGTCGAAGAGAGCCGCCGCGATCCGCAGGCCATAGAGGAAGAACGCCGCCTGTGCTACGTCGGCATAACCCGGGCCCGTGAACGGCTCTACCTCACTTATACCAATCGGCGCTACGCCTACGGAAATATGATAGACTGCGATCCGTCACGCTTCTTACAGGAAATCCCAGACGAGCTATTTTCAGTAAAACGCGAGGTCGTCGATTTTAATCCCCGCATGAGAAAGCCGGGACAGCCTCGTTTTGGCACCTCATCCCAGCGGGAAAGCAATCGGTCGGGCCAGCCGGTGCGGAAAAAGGTAGTAGAGAAGAAAAAGCCAAAAGGCGTTCACTATGAATGGGACGCCCCCCAACAGGCATCTGAAGACCTCTTCTCCGACCTCGTTGATCAGGACGATTTTTTAGCGGTCGGCCAATGGGTCCGACACGCCTCGTGGGGCAAGGGACAAATCGTTGCCCGAGACGGACAGGGAGAAAATATGAAGCTCTCTATTCGATTTGGCCCCCACGTAAAAAAAGTCGCCGTGGCCTATGCCCAACTTGAACCGGCCTAGCGTGAGCGGCTCCCCTGTCCACGCGGTACTTCTCGCTGCCGGGCGCGGCAAACGCCTAGCCCCTCACACCGACCGCGTGCCCAAACCGCTTCTTTCCTTTAACGGCCGGCCTCTACTTGAATACGCCCTCTATCACCTAAAGCAGGCCGGCGTGCTTCACATCCTTATCGTGGTAGGCTATCTCGGTGATAGGATTCGGTCCCATTTTGGCAACGGACAAAGGTGGGGCCTCGATATCTCCTATGTAGACCAGGGCTCAGTTCCCGGAACGGGCGCCGCGGCTCTGCTCGCAGAACCTTTTGTCGAAGAGCATCCCTTCTTTTTAGGGTGGGGCGATATCCTTGCGGCGGCGGCCGAATATAAGCGCCTGTTCTCGCTTTTTGCAGAGGAATCCTACGAGGGCGTTATGCTTCTTGAGCCGGTAGACAACCCCCAGAATGGAGCGGCCGTAGATGTCGTCGATGGACGCGTAGTTTCCCTTGTTGAAAAGTCGGCTGAGGCCCGAGCCCCGTGGAACCAAGCCGGCCTATCTGTATACACTCAATCTATCTTTGAAGCACTCAGAGCCATATCGCTTTCCGAACGCGGAGAATTAGAGTTTACCGCCGCCGTGCAGCAATCCATTGACGATGGAGCGATTATTGCCGGCGTGCCCATGCAGACTCCTCGACTGCACCTTACTCGCCCAGAAGATATTCCGAAGGTCGAGCAGGTCCTTTCAAAAGACCCGCGCTACGCGCCAAGTATTGCCCAATCTACACGAGATGATTAAGTTCTAAAGTCTTTTATTTTAACTGTTTACAGGATTTTCTGCGATTTGTCAGCACCTGCTCATACCCCCTCTCAACCTCTCCGGGTTGCCCTCCAAAACGTCGGATGTAAGCTTAACGCATACGAAGTTGAGGCGCTTAGTCACGGATTTGATCGCCGCGGGTACGAGATTGTACCTTTTGATGAACACGCTGATGTATACGTCGTAAACACCTGTACTGTAACAGGTTCTGGAGATTCTGACTCGCGGAAAGCCGTGCGGCGAGCCCGTCGATCCAACCCAGAGGCAACGGTTGTGGCAACCGGCTGCTATGCCCAA